>Ga0299912_10000014_pt1 | contig 268075 bp, 226 predicted proteins | sample RVTome_2_FD_207667 | JGI IMG/M metagenome (GOLD analysis project Ga0299912, IMG submission 207667) | Soil microbial communities from uranium-contaminated site in the Upper Colorado River Basin, Wyoming, United States - RVT95D214 (version 2) ... | reverse complement strand
GGGTCTTTCTCCCTCTCGGGTTCTCCTGCCCCCCCCCGCCCCCCCCCCGTCCCCCCCCGCCCCCCCCCCCCCCCCCGGGGGGGGCCGGCCCCCCCCCCCCCCCGACCCTGGGTCAGGAAATACCTTTTAAAGTTTTTTTGCATTTCTGAAACGCGGTCTTGGCCACCCGGGCCGGCGGCTGTTTCCAGTATTTGGGATTGAATAACTCGATCGAGGCCAGGCGGTGGTAGCCGATACCTTGAAGCTCGCGGCAGATTTTCTTGAGCGGGATCACGCCGTCGCCCGGATAAAGCCGGTGCTTGTCCTGAAGCCGAGCGCGGGCCGGACGCGCCGGCGCGTCATTGATGTGGACGATAAAAATTTTTTTGGGGTTAAGCTCGGATATGGTTTTGAGCGAGGAGCCGCCGGCGAAAAAATGGAAGGTATCGAGCACGAGTCCGACATTTTTGCGGTGGGTCTGGGTGATGATTTCATAAGCCAGGGCCAGGGTATTGACCGAGCAGGAGCCGAAGCCCAGGAATTCGAAGGCCAGGTCAACCGGGTAGCTCCGGGCCTGCTCGCTCAGGGTGCGGAGCCGGGCGACCGACTCCTTGATCACCGCTTTCGCCGGCAGGGGTTTTTCCAGGAAAGAGGGCACCACCACGATGTAAGGGCAACCGAGGGCATGGGCCACGGCGCCGAGCTCGTCCAGCTCCTGCTCCGCCCGGCGCACCTCCCGGTAGTTCGGACAGAACGTGATCCGCTCGATGGAGTTAATGGCCAAGGGCTTGATCCGGCGCTTACTCAACTCCCGCTTGAGCTCGGTAAGCGAGTGCTTTTTCAAATAGGCGCGGAGTTTGGCGGCCCAGATCTCGATCAAGTCAAAGCCAGCGGCCTCCGCGTTCTTGATGTCCTCGATCAACCCGGCCCGGATGGTGGTGGACCCGTTAAACCCTAACAACATGGCTGCTATCCCCCTTGCTGTGGCTCACCTGGTTTCGCATGGCCGGATACTATTCTCTCATTTTTCCTTTTCAAGGTAAAATGGGCCCCATGGGAAAGTTTTTCTTACCGGCAATCGCCGCGGCGCTCTTGCTGGCCGGCTGCTCCCGCTCCCAGGACCAGACTCCGCTGCGCATGTATACCTCGTTCGATCCCAACGAGGCGGAGATCTACATCCGCGCCTTCGAGGCCGACACCGGCATCCCGGTGAAGTGGGTGCGGATGTCCTCCGGCGAAGTCCTGGCCCGGGTCAAGGCCGAGGCCAAGAACCCCCAGATGGGACTGTGGCTGGCCGGCACCGCCGCGGATTTCACCTCGGCCAAGAAAGAAAACCTGCTCGCGCCTTATGCCCCCCAAACCGATTTCACCCTGGAGCCGCACCAGCGCGACCCCGCGGGTTATTGGACCGGCTTTTACTTCGGCGTGATCGGTTTTGCCTCCAACACCAAATTCCTGGCCGAGCACGGCCTCTCCCCGCCCTCCTCCTGGCAAGACCTGCTTAAGCCCGAGTGGCAGGGCCAGATCGGGCTGGCCTACCCTTACACTTCTTCCACCGCCTACACCCTGCTGGCCAGCCTGGTCACCCTGATGGGCGAGGACCAGGCTTTCGAGTACTTGCGCCGGCTCGACCGGCAAGTGCACCACTACAACAAGTCCGGCTCGGCCTGCGTGACCCAGGTGGGCCTGGGCGAGCTGGGAGTGGGCATCGCCTTTGCCCATGACATCTTGACCAAGGGCGTGGCCAAGGGCTACCCGGTGACCCTGAGCTTCCCGGCCGAGGGCAGCGGCTACGAGATCGGGGCCATGGCCCTGATCCGGGGCGGGCCGGACCACGAGCCAGCCCAGCGGTTCATGGACTGGATGCTGAGCGAGCGCGGCCAGAACCTGATGCAGCAATGGCACCGGGTGCCGCTCCACCCGCGGGCCCAGAGGGCCGCGCTGGCCGTGGGCCAGGACCAGGCGCGCCTGATTCACGTGGACATTGACTGGGCCGGCCAAAACCGGGACCGTTTGATCGGCCGCTGGCGGGAGACGAAGAAGCGGTAACCCGGCGGATTTCACAGGGGCCGCAGATCCATTCCCTTCCGATCCTTGTCAGGCCCGGTGGCTTGTGTTATGCTAAAATCAAGAGTGAAGGGACGGTGCTCTGGGGCGGCTCAGCCTTGCCGAGACCGGCCGAGAGGAAGGAGAAAAGAACATGTTTGGTTTGGGGCCGTGGGAACTGATCTTAATCCTGCTGATCGTTCTGGTCATCTTCGGGGCCGGCCGCTTGCCGGAGATCGGCGCCAACCTGGGTAAAGGGATCAAGAATTTCAAGAAATCCGTCAGTGACACCGAGGCCCAGGTCAAGGGTGACGCGCCCAAGCAGATCGAGGAGAAAAAGGACCAGACCGACTAGACCTCGCCCTCCGCTGTTTTTTTCGCCTCCTGGCGCCGGCGCTCCGAGAGGATATCCAGGGCGGATTCCTGGAGCCGGGGATGAAGTAAATCGCCCTCCGCCACGTCTTCCAAATCCTGTTCCAGTAAAAAGTGGGTCAGACTGAGCGCCATCTGCGGGGGCGAGTAGGGATTGTTGACCAGCGCCTTCTTCACCGGATAATAACTGATCCAGCGCAAATTGCGGTACACGACCCAAAGCACCTGAGCGTTGGTGGGCCGCTTGGAAGCGATGCGGATGACTTCCTTGACCGTCAGGTGCGGGTTCTGGAGCAGGTTGTAGATCACCGCCGGGTTCTGGTCATGGCAGAGCCGGTTGAGCAGGTCCCGGTCGCGGGTGCGGGCCATGCTCTTGCGCTGGCCCAGGGTGATTTCCTTGAGCACCGGGTCCTCGGTCGGCTCGTCTTCCGCGCCTTCCCCCACCCGGCGCTGGGCCGGAAAGCGACCCATCATCCGGACCACGTCCTGGTAATCCTTGCGCCGCGCCAGGGTGTAGACCTCGCTCATCTTGTCCAAGCCTAACAACGGCGTCAGCCGCCGGAGGTCGGAGAGGATGCGCAGCCCGTCCTGGTAGAGCGGCCGTTTGAGCCGGGCGCCCTGGCAGGTGATCCGGAAAATTTCCACGATCATTTCCGGGGAAAGGCGGCGGAGCTTCTTGCCCAGGGCGTAGGTCCGCTGCTGGCGGTCGAGGATCCGCGCGCCCTTCTGGAACAGCCGCTCCACCTGGGCGACCAGAATCTCAGACGGATCGTTCTCCATCACTCAGAAAAAAGGGGCCTCGCAGCCCCTCTTCCTCTCCTCCCCTTGCTCAACCCGGCTCCGGCCGGCCTATTTTTCTTCAGACTCTTCCTGGCGCAAGGCATCCGCCGCATCGGCGTCCAGGTAGCCAACCACCTTGGCATCCCATTGCGCCGCCTCCGGCGGCGCCGGATAAAAGACTACCATGAAATCGCGCGTCTCGCCCTGTTCAACTTTCATGTTGTTCAACTTGCGCCCGGGACGGGTGTTCATAAAGCTCTTGATATCTTCCAATGACAAAGTGCGCAGCTCCTCGTTGGTGAAGGTCACGTCGCAATACCCCTTTTTCTGGTCCAGGACAATTCGGTCCTTGTCATACAGGGTCACTTCCACTTGCAGAAAACTCTTGGGCTTGCGGAAGGTGTTGCGCACCGTTCCCTTGACCACCAGGATATTCATCCCTTCCCGCTGGATCACAAACGCATCTTTATCCGACTTGGGCACCAGTTCCACGGTGCCGGTGTCCGGCGGCTCCATCCAGCCCGCCCGGATCAGGAGCTGTTGGACCTGGGGGATCTTTTTCAGCTTGGCGAAATTGCCCGAGGTCCAATCCTGGAGGGTAAAGAGCTTGCTCACATGCAAATAGGCGACGGCGCCGGCCAGGCCGAGCAAGAGCACGAGCACGACGGCCAGGAAAACCCAGGGTGTCGTGCTGCGTTCGCGGGGAGAATGGCGGATCACCGGCTTGGCCGGGGTGCCGGCGGGCATGGCCGCGGCCGCGGGCCGGGAAGCGGGGGTGGGTTCGGCCTCGGCATCCGTGTCCAGGGAGGCCTCGAGATCATCCCGCACCGGAGCGCGCGAAGTGGACGAGCGGACAAAGCTGTCCAGTTCATCGGCCGGACCCTCGTCGGATGAAACCGGGCCGATACTCCCGTCGGCATCGAAATGAAAATCTCCGAAGCCCTCGTCCTCTTCCGTCCCGGCCGGTCGGGCGGCCTTGTCCCCCGCCACGGAGGACCCATCGTCCGAAAAAGAAACCGCACCCCACCCCTCTTCGGAAGCAGACGCCGGCGCTGGCGGCGCCGGAGCCGGAGGCGCTTTGGCCGCTCTTACTTTGGCTGGTGGCGCTTTGGCCGGCGGGCTTTCCGGTTCCGCGAAACTTTCCTCATCAAAATTGAAATCGCCGAATTCGATGTCTTCGGTCGAGCCGGCGGCCTTGGTCGGCGCCGGCTTGGCCGCCGCAGGTTGGGCAGGCGCCCGTTTGGGGGGCGCAGCCGGCTCCGGCGCCGCGAAGTCTTCGTCGCCAAAGTTAAATTGATCTTCTGCTTCTGCCGGCGCCGCCGGGGCTCTTCCTGCTTTCGGAGCCGGAGCGGGCATGGAAGGGGCATAGTCATGATGAGAGGGGGTGGCCGGCGGCCTCTCGGTGGAGACCGGGGCCGCGGGGGTGGTATCTTCTTTGCTGTCCAAGTCGAGATCGTCGGAGAAGCTGAAATCGGAAAACGGGTCGGCCCCGGGCTGGGCGGCAGCGGCTTTGGCGGCAGGGGGCGGGCTCTGGGCCGGAGGCGGGCTCGCACCGGGCGAGCTATCCTCTGGGCTCCGCCTGGCCACAAACACCGTTTTGCACCTGGAGCAGCGGACTTTCAGTCCTTTTTCCGTGACCTTTTCATCCGCCAGGTTAAACTTCGACTTGCAATTGTCGCACTGGACAATCATCCATGCACCCGCTTGACCACCATCTATATAGCAAAGCTCCAAGTATAAATCAAGTCCAGTCTCCCTTCCATCTTGGGCCAACTTTACAGGGATCAGGCTCTATGCCATAATCAGCCCCAAGTAGTTCGGCCGCTTATTTCGAGGGGAGATGAAAAGGAATTACTGGCCGTTGCTGGTGGCTCTGGCGCTCCCGCTGGCGCTCTCTGATTGCGCCGTCAAGACCTATCCCCGCCCGGTCAGCACCAAGGAGAAGCTGGAAAGCAACCTGGCCCATTCCCTGGATAACGTGGGCGCGGTCGTGCACCATTATTGCCTGGCCGCCGGACCTGGTTACGATATCTCGCGCCAGATGGTGCAGGTGAAAAATTACGAGTTCTATGCCGACCCGGCCTTTCGCCAGGCCGACCGTTTTTTCCGCGCGCCCGAAGGCCTTCCGGCGATCCACCAGGAAAAAATTTCCGAGACCGCAAGCTACACGGCGTGGTTTCTCTCCTGGCCCAGCCTCTACCAGCCGCTCAACCCGGAGTTTGCACTCCTGTATGAGCGCTACCCGGAAGACCACACTGCTTACGCGGTTTACTACCAGAGCAAGCAGCCGAGCCGGGGAGCGATCGTGGTCTCGCACGGCTGGACCGGCGGCGACGTGCGCCAGAGCGCCAACATCAAGGCCAACCGGCTCGAATACCTGCTGACCCTGGGCTACGATGCGGCCCTGATCCAAGAGCCTTACCACGGCCTGCGGGCTCCGAAAGAATCGAAATTTTCCGGCGAGTATTTCCTGAGCGGGGAGGTGAGCCGGCTCAACGAGGCCCTGGCCCAGGCGGTGATGGACGTGCGCAGCCTGGCCGCCTGGCTGCGGCAGGACCACGCGGTGGTGGGGATCATGGGCGGCAGCCTGGGCGGGTTCGTGACCCTGGCTACCGCGGCCGTCGAGCCGAAGCTGGACTTTGCCGTGGCCTGGGTGCCGCTCAGCTCGCCTGCCGACATTGATGAGGACACCAAAGTCGCTCCTTACATGGTCAAGGGCATGAAGCAAAGCGGGTTGGACCGCGAGACGGTCCGGAGAGTTTTTTGGGTCTCGTCCCCGGCCAACTACCCGCCGGCCCTTCCCAAAGGCGACATCCTGATCATCGCCGGTATGGGCGACAACTTTGTGCCGCCGGATCAGCCGCTCGCGGTCTGGGAAGCCTGGGGCCAGCCTCCCATCTATTGGTTTGCCGGCGGGCACGTCTTCAACTTCGAGATGAAACAGGCCCAGCAAGTGGCGGCCGACTTTTTAAAAGAGCACTTGCAATCGAAAAGGAATCTCGCGCCGCCGTGACCCCTCCCCTCCTCCAGATGCGCGCGATCGCCAAGGCCTTCCCCGGCGTCCAGGCCCTGGACCGGGTGGACTTCGAGCTTTTGCCCGGCGAGGTGCACGTGCTCCTGGGCGAGAACGGCGCCGGCAAGTCCACCCTGATGAAAGTGCTGGCCGGCATCTACGAGCGCGACCAGGGCGAGATCATCCTCCAGGACCGGCCGGTCTCCATCCGCGGCCTGCCCCAGGCGCAAAAACTGGGCATCCGGATGGTGCTCCAGGAATTCAACCTGATCCCTCACCTCTCCGTGGCCGAAAACATCGTGCTCCTCAACCGCCCCGAAGGACCGCTCTTCGGCCCGGTCCGCTTCCGCGCCATGCGGGCCGAGGCCAAGGCCGCGCTCGAGCGACTGGGCATCCGCCTGAATCCCGCGGCCCTGGTCGCCGACCTCTCGGTGGCCGAGAAGCAGATGGTGGAAATCGCCAAGGCGCTCCTGGATGACGCCCGCATCCTCATCCTCGATGAGCCCACGGCCGCGCTGGCCGAGGCCGAGGTGGAGAGGCTGTTCGCGATCCTCCGCGACCTCAAGACCCGGGGCATGGGCATTATTTATATCTCGCACCGTTTCGAGGAGATCTTCGCCATCGGCGACCGGGTCACCGTGCTGCGCGACGGCAAGTATGTGGCCACCTATCCGGTCCGCGAAGTCACCCGCGAGCGCCTGATCCACGACATGGTCGGCCGCGAGCTTAAGGATTTCTACCCGAAGGCGGCAGCGCCGCTGGGTCCGCCGGTGCTGGAGGCGGAATCGCTTTCCGCGGGCTTTTTGCAGGACATCTCCTTTCAACTGCATGCCGGCGAGGTCCTGGGCCTGGCCGGGCTGATGGGCGCCGGCCGCACCGAGCTGGTCAAGGTGCTTTTCGGCGCGGCCCCTCTCGCGGCCGGGAGCATCAAGATCCATGGCCGGCCGGCGACTCTCCGCCATCCCCGCGAGGCCATGGCCGCGGGCCTGGCGCTTTTGACCGAGGACCGCAAGGAGGAAGGGTTGATCCTGCCCATGAGCCTGACCCACAACGTGACCCTGACCCACCTCAAGCAGATGCTGAGGCGCGGGTTCATCTCCTTCAAAAAGGAGCGGAAGCGGGCGCAGGGCTTTATCGAGAAGCTCCGGATCGTGCCGCCCGACGTTCTGCGGCTGGCCGAGAATTTCTCCGGCGGCAACCAGCAGAAAATCGTGTTCGCCAAGTGGCTGGGGATCGAACCCAAGATCCTGCTCCTGGACGAGCCCACCCGCGGCATTGACGTGGGCGCCAAGGTCGAGATCTTCGAGCTGATCAACCGCTTCGTGGCCCAGGGCGGGGCCGTGCTCTTCATTTCCTCCGAGCTGCCCGAGCTCCTGGCCATGGCCGACCGCATCCTGGTGCTCCACCAAGGCCGGATCACCGGCCAGCTCCCTCGCGCCGAGTTCTCCCAGGAAAAAATCCTGCACTATGCCACCGGGGGCGCGTAACCTTGTCAAAAAAGTCCGGCAAACGGCTCCCAAGCCCCAGAACCCAGAAGCATCCTTTTCCTTTTTCAGCCAGCCGTTGGATCCGCTTGGCGGTGATTCTGATCGTGGCCATCTTATTGAGGACTTATGCCTTCACTTGGGGACTCCCTCATCCGTATCGTTTCAAGTCTCTTCATCCGGACGAGCCGGCCGGGGTGGGGACCATGCTCCAGTTGCAGCAGGACCCTTTGATGCACTCGTCCACCAACCGTTTCGCGTTCATCAAGGGCGCGGGCTACTTCTATTCCGGAATGTTGGCCATCCGCCTGGCCAAAGCCGTTGGCTGGATCCACTTAGATGACGCCGGCTTCCCCCGGGACCTGGACGATTACCGGAAAAGCCATCTCGCCGCGCGATTGGTGGCGATCCTGTATTCGCTGGGCACGGTCGTGCTCGCCTTTGCCTGCGGCAGACTCTGGTTCGGGCCTGCGGCCGGAGAAATCGCCGCCGTCTTGGAAGCCATCTCCCCTCTCTCGGTCCTCAACGCCCACTGGGCGACGCCGGATACCGGCCAGGCGTTCTGGACCATGCTCTGCCTCTGGCTGGTGGCCCGCTCGAGTCAAGACCGCCGTTTCCTGGCCGCGGCCTCGCTTACGGCCGGGATCGCCGGGGCTTTCAAATATCCGGGTGCTTCGGCCCTGCTCATGGTCTGGGCCGGCGCTTGGTTCCTTGATCCGGCACAACGCCGCGCCCGTCTGATTTTAGCCGGGATGAGCTTGCCGCTCTTTGTCCTTGGTTTTTTGCTGGTGTTCCCTGCCGTCCTGATCGAGCCGGACAAATTCCGCGCCGGGCTCGGCGTGGACCAGACCCTTCTGGCCGCCTCGGCCCTTGATCCTCTTTTGAATATCATTCGTTATCCCTGGTATCTAGCCAAGACCGCCGGAGCGCTTCTGCCCCTGCTGGCGCTGGCCGGGGTCGCTTACAGCCTGGCCCGCCCACGCCGCGAAAGCTGGGTTATCCTGCTGTGGTTCTTTCCCTACCTGGCTCTGATGACCTCTTCCTGGTTCATCGTCACCCGCTACGCCGTGCCCTGGATGTCCGTCGTCGGTCTCCTGGTCGCCCGGATGACAAACGATGCCTTCCCGACCGGCTCCGCCTGGCGGCGACGAGGCGCCGGGAGCGCGGCCGTCCTGGCCGGCCTTCTGGTGCTGGCCGTCACGCTCCTGCATCTGCGCACCATGAGCCGGCCCGATCCCCGGGACGTGGCCGGGGCCTGGTTCCGCGACAACTTCCCGCCCGGCACCGCGGTCGCCGTCACCCCTTCCCACGCGGGGGACCAATCTTTTGTGGTGCCGGTGGACCCCGGAAAATACCGGGTTACGGTTTTGAACTTCCGACCCGACCAGGACGCCTCCACCTACCTGGAACAACCGTTCTCGATCCTGGCCGCCAACGAGCGGGCCTGGATTCTCGACAGCCGGGGACGGCCGGAAAGCCAAATCCGGTTCTGGAAAGAGGTAAACAACCCCGAGCGGTGGGAGCAACTGGCAAGCTTCTCCAACCGACCTTCCTGGCCCGGTGTCCTGCTCCGCGGCCGGCTCCCCGAAGACCTCTATTACCTCTACCAGGAGACTCGTATCTACCAGCGCAACCGTTGAACCCCTTGCGGTCACATGGTATGATTATATTGGAATTCTCGAATGCCAACATGGAAGTGGAATGCCCGCACTGCCGGAAGCGGGTGCCCGATGCCGGCAACCCCTTTCGGCCTTTTTGCTCCGAGCGCTGCCGCTTGATTGACCTGGGCGCCTGGATCGAAGAGCAGTATGTGATTCCCGGCGAGGCCCCTGCCAGCCCGGAGAAAGACGCGGATTCCGGCGAGGGGCCTTCATCTCCATCATGAGGATTGCCTTTATCAATGCCTGCCGCTACCTGGGCGGGGCCGAGCTCTGGCACCTGGCCGCGGCCCGGGAATTCCTGGCCCGCGGCCACCGGGTCTGGCTGATGGCCCGGCCCGGGCCTTTGGCCGAGCGCGCCCGGGCCGAAAAGATTCCTACCTTGGTCGTCCCCCTGCGCAACGACCTGGACCTCTTCTCTTTCATTCAACTTTGCAACTTCTTCGTGGAGGAGCGGATTCAGGCCGTGATCTGCAACGACCAGCGCGACCTCCGACTGGCCGGGACCGCGGCCTGGCTCGCGGGGGTTCCCGTGCGCATCCATCGCAAGGGCGCCCTCCATCTCGATCCCGGCCCGGTCAACCGTTTCCTTTACGGCCAAGTCCTGACCCACGTGATCGCCATCTCCCAGGCCGTGGCCCAACCCCTGCGCCAGTTCGGTTTCCCTTCCGACCGGCTCCTGCTCTTCCGCAACGGCGTGGACCTCGACCGCTTCCCGGGCCGCGACAGCCGCCGCGTGCGGGAAGAATGGCGGGTGCCGGTTATGCTCACTCTGCTCGTCTGCGTAGGCCGATTGAGTTCGCTCAAGGGCCAGGACGACCTGCTCCGCGCCGCTGCCATCCTCCGCGACCAGGACGTTCTTTTTCGATTGGCCCTGGTCGGGACCGGCCGCCTGGAAAAGGAATTGCGCGAACTTTGCCGCTCGCTGGACCTGGAAAAGCAGGTGCTCTTTGCCGGCCAGCGCCAGGATATCCCCGACGTCTTGGCCGCCTGCGACCTGGTGGTCCAGCCCTCGGTCAGCGAAGCCCTGGGCAGCAGCATTCTCGAAGCCATGGCCGCGGCCAAGCCGATTGTGGCGAGTTCGGTCGGCGGGATTCCCGAGCTGATTCAGGACGGCGAGCGCGGCCTGCTGGTGCCGCCCCGGGACCCGCCGGCTTTGGCCGGGGCGATCCAGCGCTTGCTGAACGAGCGGGGTTTAGCCGAGCGCCTGGGCCAAGCGGCGCGGGCCTGGGTGGAAGAGCATCATGACCAGCGGCGGGTGATGGACGAACTGGAGGATTGCCTGCAAGACCTGGTGATGGACGCGAAGGGCGAGCGCGGGTCATCCCTCGACCAGGCCGAGATGCATATTGCCCGGGGCCAGGGCGAAGCCGCTGAGGCGCTATTGAAAACGGCGCTTCAACACCGGCCCGGCGATGCGGCCGGCCGGATTGCCCGCTACTACCGGGAAGAACTGGACAAAGTGCGTGCCCTGAAAATTCCATCCCCGGGTGAAAAGGTCCGGGAAGTCCGGGGCCAGGCGCCGGCCACGGTCACGGTGAGCGTGATTATGCCCACCTTCAACCGGCCGGAGATGATCCGGGAGAGCATTGCCAGCGTGCTCCGGCAGGAGTTTCAGGACTGGGAGCTGATCGTGGTCAATGACGGCGGCAGCCGGGAGGTAGAAGCCACCTTGCGGGAATTCCCGGACCCCCGCATCCGCTACGTCTATGCCGAGCACGGGGGCTTAAGCTCGGCGCTCAACGTGGGCCAGTTTCTGGCCGCTGGCCGCTATTTCGCTTACCTGGACGATGACGACATCTATTACCCGGACCACCTCGCCCGGCTGGTGGGCTGCCTGGAGAGCCATCCGGATTGTAAGGTAGCTTACGCCGATGCTTTGCGCGCCCGGCAGGAACCAGGCCCGGACGGCCGCTGGCAGGTGGTCGAGCGCACTCTCGCCTTTTCCCGGGACTTTGACCCGCGGGCTTTTCTTCACCAGACCTATATCCCCATCCTCTGCCTGGTCCATCACCGCGAGTGCGTAGCCGAGGTCGGCGGATTTGACGAGACCATGCTCCACGCCATGGATTGGGAGTTCTACCTGCGGCTCTCCCGGCGCTACCGCTTCCACCATCTGGCCAAAGTGACCGGAGAATACCGGGTGCGGGAAGACCGCGACCAGATGACCACCCGCGCCGGCGTGCCGCGCAACTATTACCGGAACCTGATCCTTTACCAGCACCACCTTTCCCCCTTGGCCGCAGTGCGAAGGGGGCAGAGTTCGGGGCAAGGCTCGGCCCGGAAGTTTTTAGACGAGCTGGGACGATTGCTCGACCTGAAGCCGGAACTGGCGCGAGAGCTGGAGCTGCGCAAGCTCTTCCACGAACCTTACTACGCCCTGTTTTATGCGCTGGGCAAAACCCTGGAACGAGACGGAGAAAAGCTTCTGGCCCACGAGGCCTTTCGCTCGGCCCGCCGGCTGGCCCCGCTCGAGCCCAAGACCCACCTGGCCTGGCTCCGCAGCCGCTGACCATTATCTCTTCTGCCTTGCCCACCCGCAGTTTTCCGGGAACCGGGGGTAGGGGCGCGATTGATCGCGCCCAGTAGGGGCACGGCATGCCGTGCCCCTACCCAAGATATCGGGCGCAATGAATTGCGCCTCTACCAAGGCCAAAAATATGCGGTGCGGATAAAAACTGATGGTGGGCAAGTTTCTTCTGCTCGTTGACAAGCCTTGCCGGGTTTGCTAGGTTTCCGGCCAGGCAGAAATTTACTCCTGGGGAGGAATGGCGATGAAAAGGATCGTGGCGGTCAAGGCGCGGGAGATTTTGGACTCGCGCGGCAATCCCACCGTGGAGGTGGACGTTACCTTAAGCTGCGGGGCTCGGGGACGGGCCGCGGTGCCTTCGGGCGCCAGCACCGGCGAGCACGAGGCGGTGGAGCTGCGCGACGGCGACGGCCGGCGCTACCTGGGCAAGGGAGTGCTCAAGGCGGTGAAGAACGTGAACACCATCATCGCCAAAAAGGTGGTAGGCATGAGCGCGGATGACCAGGCGGCGCTCGACCGTGCCATGCTCAAGCTGGACGGCACCAGGAACAAGGGCCGGCTGGGGGCCAACGCCATCCTGGGCGTCTCCCTGGCCGCGGCCCGGGCGACCGCGGATTGCCTGGGCCTGCCCCTCTACCGTTACCTGGGCGGGGCGCAGGCGCACCTGCTTCCGGTTCCAATGATGAATATTTTGAACGGCGGCAAGCACGCGGACAACAACGTGGACCTGCAGGAGTTCATGGTCATGCCCGTGGGCGCCAAGTCCTTCCGCGAAGCCATCCGCATGGGCGCCGAGGTCTTCCACGCCCTCAAGGCCGTGCTCAAGAAAAAGAAGCTCAACACCTCGGTGGGTGACGAGGGAGGGTTCGCGCCGGACCTGAAGAGCAACGAGGACGCGCTCAAGGCGGTGATGGAGGCGATCCGGGGAGCCGGATATCGGCCGGGGCAGGACGTGTGCATTGCGCTGGACCCGGCGGCGAGCGAGTTTTACAAGGACGGCAAATACGTGCTCGCTTCGGAGGGCAAGAAGCTTTCTTCGGCGGAGATGGTGGACTACTACGGCCGGTTGAGCAAGCGCTATCCCATTGTCAGCATCGAGGACGGCCTGGCGGAGGACGATTGGAGCGGGTGGAAGCTGATGACCGAGAAACTGGGCGGCAAGATCCAGATCGTGGGCGACGATATCTTTGTTACCAACACCGCGCGCCTGGCCAAGGGCATCAAGCTGGGCGTGGCCAATTCAATATTGATTAAATTGAACCAGATCGGCACCCTGACCGAGACCCTGGAGGCCATCCGGATGGCGCGGGCCGCGGGCTACACCGCGGTGGTGTCGCACCGCTCGGGCGAGACCGAGGATACCTTTATCTCCGACCTGGTGGTGGGCCTGGGCACCGGCCAGATCAAGACCGGCTCCGCCTCCCGCACCGACCGGATCTGCAAATACAACCAGCTCATCCGGATCGAGGAGGAGTTGGGCGGCCAGGCTCGATTCGCGGGACGAGCGGCTTTGGCGAGAAGTTAAAACTATCTGCATTACTTGTTGTCTCTCTCCTTCCTGGGTTGCCATTGCCGGGCGCATCAGAGGCGCCCTTAGGAATATGGCAAATCCGATGAGCAAATCTCGGTGTGGGATCGGCACGGCTATTTTATTATCAATGTTGGTCTTGTTTGCATTCCGAGCCGGGGCAGAGCAGGAGATTGATCCTAAACCTTATACCCAGGTTTTCGCCCGGGCGGATTGGGTATCCGGACCAGGCCGGCAGCTCGCCTTTTGCCTCCTGGGATATCAAAGCGAAGAGCGGGCGCGGACCATTGCCGTTTATGAACGGAAGCCGGACGGATGGAGCCAAATTTACCTGGACCAGGACCGGGGCTTTCATCCTTGGGCCATCCGGCTGGCGGAACTGGACGGCGATTCTCTGCCTGAGGTCGCGGTGGGGTGTTACAAAAAGACTCGCTTCGATCCGGTGCTGGACAACCGCCTCTTTATTTACGATTGGACCGAGCAGGACGTCATCTTCCCCAAATGGCTCGGGTCCCGGCTGGGCCTCCCTTTCGAGAGCTTCGCCTTTGCAAAAGCCAGGGACGGCATGGATCGGTTGATTAGTTTGGAGCATTCCGGCCGGGAGCGGTTGGTCCTTCGCCAGTATCATTGGAACGGGTTCGGGTTCAGCCAGGATAAAGACTGGGTCCGGGTGCAAAATTTCAAAAACTACGACCAAACCAAAGCAAAGCTCTTGGAAAAAATGAAAGAACTGGAAACGAAAGGAGTGGAACCATGAAAAGGATCATTCAAAGCGTAATCACAGGGGTCTTCTGTTTGGCTATTCTCTTGGGAATTCCGGCCCGGAGCCTGGCGAAAATAGACCCCGATCAAGTTGACTTGAAGATGGACATCTCCAAGCTGGGAGTGGCCGAGCTCAGGCTCTATCGCAATGCGATCTACGCCCGGCATTGTTATTTTTTCCAAGATGTTCTCCTGCGAGCCGAATTCGGGGATTTCGAGGAACGGAAATGCGGCGAGAAAATGTATTTCCGGGAACCAGAGAAAGCTTTTGATGATTCCAAGCTCTCGCCGGCGGAAAAGAAGTTTGTGGAGAGAATTTACAAGCGAGAGATCGAACTTAAGGCGAAACAGGTCCAGATCACGGACCAAGGTCCGGTTTACAACCGACAGGCGGTAGTCAACACTTCCCAGTTCTCCACCTTGCCCGATCCGGTCATGGACCGACTCTTTAAGAGCGGCTTTGTAGTCCTCCCCGCCAAACATGAACAGCTCTTCCAGGTGTATGAAGACAATGACTACCGCATGATCCCCAACTTTATCACCGCGGACAGCGTGCTCCAGCTCTATCACCTTTACTTCGATTTCACGCTCCGCCAGATCGAGGAAAATAAGTTGTTTCCCGCGGCCGTCTCGCTTTGCCAGGGAATGACCCAAAAACTCTTGGCGCGCTATCAGGCGACCAAGGACGAGCGTCTCCGGGAGGCTTTCCGGCGTGCGGTCTTGTATTTTGCCGTGGCCGAGGATCTGACCAAAGCCAATCCCCCACAAGATTTTCAAGGCGACAGTGACGAAATCATGTCTATTGATGAGGAAACCGGTGAGATAACCATCGCCAAGCAAATGTCTCCGGAAGATGCCGGCCCCCTTCCTCCTCTTCCGGCCTGGATGGAGGAAAACTGGAAGAAGGACTTTTTGCTTCAGCGAGAGTTGATCCTGAACGCCGAAAAAAACATGGTCAAAGGCCCGATTATGGGGACTGTGGATTACACCATGTTCAAGCCTCGCGGGCATTACACCAGGACTCCAACCCTGAAAAAATATTTTCGAACCCTCATGTGGCTGGGCCTGCCCGGCTTTATCCTGGATGAGGAAGTCATGCCCATCGAAGTGCCTTTAATCATTGTTTATGAGCTTATTCATGATCCCAAGCTCTTGCTTAAATATAACCTGATCTATGAGCCGACCAGTTTCTACGTCGGTCCGACTGATGACATTACCCCGGAACTGGTAAAGAAAGTGGCGGATGAGATTTGCGGACCCAACGCCACGTTCGAACAATGGATCGCAAAAAAGGAAGCCATCCGCCAAGAGTTGAAAAAGCGTAATCCCACCCGGATTCAAACTAAATTTTACGATGATCGGGACCTTCCCCAGGTCCGATTCATGGGGATGCGATATATCCCGGACTCCGAAATTCTCCAGCGGCTTTCTGATCCTGACTTCAGGGCAATACCCATGGGACTGGATATCTTTGGGGTCATGGGTGTGCCAGCGGCCCTGGAAATTTTAAAGCAAGCCAAGATTGAATGGCCGGACTACTGGCCGGAGATGGAAAAACTGCAGGCCGAGTTCAAGGACTTGAAGCCCCAGTCCGGCGAAATGAATCTCTATTGGCGCTGGATTCGCTTGCTGAAAACTCTCAACCAACCGGCGCCTCAAGGCGCGGCCCAGTTCATGCGCACCAAGCCCTGGGAATACAAGAACTTGAACACCGCGCTGGCCAGTTGGGCCGAGTTGCGGCATGATACCATCCTTTATGCCAAGCAGTCCGGAGGCGCGGAATGCGGGGCCGAGGTCGAGATTTTGCCTCGGGTGGTGGGCTACGTCGAAGCCCGGCCGGACTTCTTCCAGGAAATGCTGGAGTTGCAACGTTACACCACCGCGGAGCTTGAGAGGCAAAAGCTTCTTACCCCACGGCTGGAAAAGGTCGGTGAACAAATGGCGGAAATGTTTGTTTTCCTGGAGCGGGTCAGCCGTAAGGAGGTGAAAGGCGAACGGCTTACCGAGGAAGAATATACCGGCATTCGGGTCTTCGGAAGTCAGCTTGAATACTTAACGATTTCTATTTTGACAGATTCCAACGAATGGTCCCAAGTCCAAGGTCCGGATCGCTTCATCGCCGTGGTGGCAGACGTTCACTCTACTTCCATTACGGCCAAGGCCTTGGAAGAGGCCGTAGGTTATGCGGAAGAAATCTTTGCCCTGGTGGAGATTGAAGGCTATCTCTATATCACCCGGGGCTCGGTTTTCAGCTATTATGAATTTCTCCAACCCGTCTCGAACCGGCTCACCGATGAGGAGTGGCAGAGCATGCTTCGCCGCGGCCAAGCCCCGGACCGGCCGTCATGGTGTGAGAAGTTCATGGTGGACCAGCCGGCGGTTAATTTGCCGATTATTTATTACTACTCTTCCGGATGCTGATGCGGCGAGGCGTTTGGCTCATCGCTCTCGGCCTCTTCCTGCTGGGGCTGATCGGATGGTCCTGGCGGCAAGAAAGGTCAGCGACCTTAATTGCGGGCGGAGACGTCTTGCTGGATCGGGGAGTAATACAGGCGATGGAGAGAGCCGGCGATCCCGGGTATCCCTTCCGGGTAATCGCGCCCCTTCTCCAGCAAGCGGATCTCGCACTCGCCAACCTGGAATGTCCGCTCACCCAGGCAACCATCCCGATTGCCAAGCGCTTCAGCTTCCGGGCCGACCCGGACATGGCCGCAGAGTTAAAGAAGGCCGGCTTCACCGCCCTCAACCTGGCCAACAATCACACCAGCGACTATGGCCGGTCATCGGTGATGGAGACCAAGCGTTACCTGGAAGCGGAAGGCATTCTCGCGGTGGGCGCTGGAGAGAACCAGAAGCAAGCGGCACAAGCCCGTTACGTGGAAGTCCACGGGATCAAGATCGCCCTGCTCGGGTTTGTGGACATGCCTCTCGAAGGATTGATGCCGCTCGCGGAAATGCCCGGTCCGGCGTTCGCCTCTCCGGAGCTGGTCAAGTCCGCCATCCGCAAGGCCAGGAGACACTCGGACCGGGTAGTGGTCACCGTTCACTGGGGCCAGGAATATCAGTCCTTTCCCTCCGACCGCCAACGGCACTTGGCCCATCTGATGGCCGCAGCCGGCGCGGACTTGATCGTGGGCCATCACCCGCACGTGATCCAATCGGTGGAGATGATCGGTAAGACCATGGTCTTCTACAGCGTTGGGAACCTCGTCTTCGATCAAACCCGGCCCGAATGCTCCGAAGCCCTCTTGGTCCAGATGCGGATGCAAAATAGAAAGTCCGTTTCCTTCCATGCGCTTCCCCTGCAAATCCGCAAAGCCCAGCCCGCGCCGGCTTTTCCGTCCGAAGCGGCAGAAACCTTAGACCGATTGGCAAAGCTCTCTTCCTCGGTGGGCTTCTACCCGGAGGCTGATGGCTGGTGGTCGGTGCAACCTCTTGTTCCTCCATAAGGAACCCACGAACCCGCTATTTGTTTGATTTTTCCGCACAATTCAGTTAAAGTAATTACCTTCACAATGAGGTGAGCCGTGGCACGCAAGGGAAAAAGCCGTTCCGGTCAGAGGCCGAGTGCGCCCAAAACCGGAATCGAACAACTCCGCGAAAAGATTGACCGGACCGACGATCAAATCCTCCGCCTGCTGAACCGGCGCGCCGGCCTGGCCCAGGAGGTGGGCCGGATCAAGAGCCAATCGCGGCGGGCCTATTACCACCCGGGCCGGGAAGAGGAAATCTTCGAGCGGCTGGCCAAGAAGAATTCAGGCCCCTTCCCCGCCGGCTCGGTGCGGCCGGTCTATCGGGAGATCATCTCCGCCTGCCGCTCGCTGGAAAAACGGATTTCCGTGGCCTACCTGGGCCCGGAAGCCACCTTCACCCATCTGGCCGCGCGCCGGCAGTTCGGGCACATGGCCGAGTTTTTGCCGGAGCAGAGCATCACCGACGTGTTCGAGGAAGTGGAGCGGGGCCGGGCGGACTACGGGGTGGTGCCGATCGAAAATTCCACCGAGGGCGTGGTCAGCCATACGCTGGACATGTTCCTGGACTCGCCCCTGCAGATCTACGCGGAGATCGTGATGGAAGTCCGCCATAACCTTTTGAGCAAGCAGAGCCGGCTTCAGGCGATCAAACGCTTGTATTCGCACCGGCAGGCCGCGGCCCAGTGTCGGCAGTGGCTGCGGAAGCACCTGCCGGCGGCGCCGATCGAGGAGGTTGCGAGCACCGCGGAGGCGGCGCGGCGGGCGGCTTTGGACCCGGAGGCCGGGGCGATTGCCAGCGAGTATGCGGGGGATGTTTATCGGCTGAAGGTGGTGGAGCGGGGGATCGAGGACCAGTCCAACAACTTCACCCGTTTCCTGGTCATCGGGTTTCAGCCGGGGGTGCAGAGCGGCAACGATATCACCTCGATCATGTTTTCGGTCAAGGACCAGCCGGGCATTTTGTGGCGGGCGCTGGGCACCTTTGCCCGGCGGGGGATCAACCTGAGCAAGATCGAGTCGCGGCCACTCAAGGGCAAGGCCTGGGAATACGTGTTCTTCGCGGAGATGGACGGGCACGGGGAAGAGCCGAGGATCCAGAAAGCACTCTCGGCGCTGGAGAAGTATGCGGTGTTCGTCAAGGTGCTGGGCTCGTTCCCCAAGGCGAGGAAAGCTCACCAGCGGCTGGAGGTCTGAGCATGGATGAGAAAGTCAAGACGGTATTGGCTGAGCTTCGCGGCGAGCTGGAAAAAATTTACGGGGAGCGGCTCAAGGAGCTGATCCTGTTCGGGTCGCAGGCGCGGGGCGAGGCGGATCCGGAGTCGGATCTTGACGTGGCGGTGATCCTGGAAGGGAAACTCGATGCCTGCCAGGAAATCAATCGGACCGGAGAACTGGTTACTGATCTCAGCCTGGAGCATGATCTATTGGTCTCCCTGATTTTTCTCGAAGAGCAACTTTATGAAGAAAATCAGTGGCCGATCACGATGAACCTCCACCGGGAGGGGATCGCAATATGACCTCGAGCATTCAGGAGCTTATCAAGAGGGCGGAAAAAGAGCTCGTGGCGATAAGAGATAACATTAATCTAGGTCATTATATGCTGGCTGTTTCCCGGGGTTATTTTTCGATTTTTTATTTAGCCGAGGCCATCTTGATGAGCGAAGGCAAGAGTTTTTCCAGTCATCAGGCGGTCATTTCCGCACTGGGAAGAAATTTCGTGGCCACGGGAAGATTTCCCAAACACCTTCATCAGTATTTGCATCAGGCGCACGAAAAGCGATTAATCAGCGATTATACAATTCCATTTGACTTCAGCAAAAATGATGCAGAAGAACAGTTGCGGCATGCTCAGGGATTTTTCGCTGCGGCCAAGCAGTTTTTGGAAGGAAGGGAATAATCATGTCCCGGGAGTTAGTCGCCGATTACATCGCCCGGCTGGTGCCGTATGTGCCGGGCAAGCCCATGGAGGAGCTGGAGCGGGAGTTGGGGATCACGGATTCGATCAAGGTGGCCAGCAACGAGAACCCGCTTGGGCCTTCGCCCAAGGCGCTCCGGGCCATCCGGGCCGCGCTGAAGACGCTCAACCGCTACCCGGACGGCAACGCCACCGTGCTCAAGGAGAAGCTGGCCGGGAAGCTCAAGGTGAAGCCGGAGATGATCGTGATGGGCAACGGCTCCAACGAGGTTCTGGAGCTGGCCGCGGCCACCTTCATGCGGCCGGGCGATCATGCGGTGATCTCCGAGCACGCCTTCGTAGTTTACGACCTGGCGGTGGACGCCCGGGGCCTGAGCAAGACCGTGGTCCCGCCCGGCAAGAACTTCGGCCACGACCTCGCGGCCATGGCCCGGGCGGTGACCGACAAGACGCGGATGCTCTTTATCGCCAATCCCAACAACCCCACCGGCACCATGGCGACGCGCGCCGAGATGGACGCGCTCCTGGAGTCGCTGCCCGAGCCGGTGATCGTGGTTTTGGACGAGGCTTACTTCGAATACGTTGAGGACCCCGCTTACCCGGACGGGGTCGAGCTGGTAAAGAGCGGCGCCCGGTTGATCGCCACCCGCACTTTCTCCAAAATTTACGGCCTGGCCGGCTGCCGGATCGGTTACGGGGTCATGCCCGCGGAGTTTGCCGATTACATGAACCGCGTGCGCCAGCCCTTTAACACCAACAGCCTGGCCCAGGCCGCGGCTTATGCCGCGCTCGACGACGACGCTTTTGTCCGCCGCTCGCGGGCGACCAACCGCAAGGGCTTGAAATACCTCTATCGCGAGTTCAAGCGGCTGAAGCTCGAGTTCATCCCCTCGGTCGCCAATTTCGTGCTGTTTAAGAGCTCGATGGAGGCCAGAGTTCTTTATGAGCGCCTGCTCCACCAAGGCGTTATCGTCCGGCCCATGGGCGGCTACAAGCTCCCGCAATGGCTGCGGGTGACCGTGGGCACCCCGGCCGAGAACCGCCGATTTATCTCCGCGCTCGAGGGGCTTTTGTGACCGAACCCGTGCGCAAGCTCTGCATCATCGGCGTGGGCCTGATCGGCGGCTCCTTTGCCCGGGCGCTCCGGGCCAAGGGCCTGGTGCACGAGGTGATCGGCTGCGGCCGCTCCCGGAAAAACCTGGAAGAAGCCAAGCGCCTGGGCGTGGTGGATCGTTTCACCCATGACCCGGCCGAGGCGGCTCAAGCCGCGGACCTGATCTTCCTCGCTACCCCGGTCCGGGCCATGCCCGGAATCGTCAAGACCCTTCGCGGTTCCCTGACCGAAGAGACCCTGCTCACCGACGCGGGCAGCACCAAGGCCAACTTGATCCGTTCGCTGGAGCCGCTGCTTCCCCCCGGCGCCCAGTTCGTGCCCGGCCACCCCATTGCCGGCAAAGAGCTCACCGGCGTGACCGCCAGCTCGGCCGACCTCTTTACCGACCGTTGGACCATCCTCACTCCTACCGGCCGCACCGACGGCCGGGCGGTGGACCGGGTGCGATCGCTCTGGGAGCAATGCGGCGCCCAGGTGGAGTTGATGGACCCGGAGCTGCACGACCGGGTGCTGGGCGGGATCAGCCATTTGCCCCACCTGGTCGCTTATGCACTTGTAGATACGCTCATGCGCTGGGACCGCGAGTGCCCCCTGCTCCGCTATTCCGCGGGCGGGTTCAAGGACTTCACCCGCGTCGCCGGCAGCTCGCCCGAGATGTGGCGCGACATCTGCCTGGAGAACCGGGAGGCGATCATCCAGGCCCTGGACCGCTACGGCCGGGCGCTTACGGATCTGCGCCGGCTGGTGGAGGCGGGCGACGCCAAGGGGCTGGAGCGGGTGTTTGCGAGTTGCCGGGAGGTCCGGGCGCGGCTCGAGGATTGAGGCCATGGCCGAGCACCTGGACATTCAAGCCGGCAAGACGCTCCAGGGCGAGCTCACGGTGCCGGGGGACAAAAGCATCTCCCACCGGGCGGTGATGCTGGCCGCGCTGGCCGAGGGGACCAGCATGGTTCACAATTTACTTTTGGGTGAAGATGTGCAAAGGACCATCAATGCTTTTGTGGATATGGGAGTAAAAATTCAATCCGAAAAAAAAATATTATCCGGCAATCCCGATACCATCATCGAACATAAAATAAATGGAGTTGGTTTATGGGGTCTAACCAAGCCTCCCCAACCCCTGGATATGGGTAATTCTGGAACCAGCATGAGGCTTCTTGCTGGAATTCTTGCCGGTCAAAAATTTGATTCGATCTTGATCGGCGATCAAAGCCTTTCTTCCCGCCCCATGGCCAGAGTTATCGAGCCCCTTTCGCTGATGGGCGCGACGATTTCCACAAATGAGAAAATGACCGCTCCGCTTATGATCAAGGGCGGCAGATCTTTACACCCCATCCGCTACGAACTGCCGGTGGCTTCGGCCCAGGTGAAGTCCGCGGTGTTGCTAGCCGGGCTGTTTGCGCCGGGCCGGACCGAGGTGAAGGAAAAAGTGCCGACTCGCGACCACACCGAGCGGATGCTCCAAGGCTTCGGCGCGGATCTCTTCAAGCAAGGCGAGGTGATCGCGGTCTCGGGCCGGCCGCGGCTGCGGGCCTGCACCATCGAGGTGCCGGGCGATTTATCGTCGGCTGCTTTTTTCCTGGTCGCGGCTCTGATCGTGCCCGGCTCGGAGCTCCGGATCCGGGGCGTAGGCGTCAACCCCACCCGCACCGGCATCCTCGAGATTCTGGCGGCCATGGGCGCGGAGATCCGGCGGGAGAACGAGCACGAGGCGGCGGGCGAGCCGGTGGCGGACTTGCGGGTGCGGTCCTCGGCCTTGCGCGGCGCCAGCGTGCGCGGCAACCTGATCCCCCGCGCCATTGACGAGTTCCCCATCCTGTGCGTGGCCGCGGCCTATGCCCGGGGCCGCACCGAAATCCGGGAGGCTCGGGAGCTGCGGGTCAAGGAATCGGACCGGATCGCGACCATGGCCCAGGAGCTTAAGAAGATGGGCGCGCGGGTCGAGGAGTTGGAGGATGGATTGGTGATCGAGGGCGGCGTCCCGCTCTTGGGCGCGGAGGTCGAAAGCCACGGCGACCACCGGGTGGCCATGGCGCTCGCGGTGGCCGGGCTTGGCGCCCAGGGGGTCACCCGGATCCGGGACGTGGCCTGTATCGCCACCTCGTTTCCGAATTTCACTTTGGACTTGCATCGGATTTGTAAATAAGGTATGAAAAGGGGGTGCATTATTGCGATTGACGGGCCTTCCGGCGCCGGGAAAAGCACGGTCAGCCAGGAGTTGGCCCGCCGCCTGAATTATTTATACCTGGACACCGGGGCCATGTATCGGGCGGCCGCGCTCCAGGCCAAGCGTCTCGGAGTGTCGTGGGACGACCCCCAAGAGCTGGCGCGGATGTGCGCCAAGCTCGACATTGACCTGGTGTTGAAAAAAGGGAAGCCCTGCACCCTGCTCTTCGGCGAGGACGTCTCCGAGGCGATCCGGATGCCGGAAATGAGCATGGGTGCGTCCCGCGTTTCCGCCCAGCAGCCGGTGCGGGAAAAGCTGTGGGAGCTGCAGCGCCGCATCGGCCGGGAGGGCGGGATCGTGGCGGAAGGCCGCGATATCGGGACAGTGGTGTTCCCGGAGGCGGAGTGCAAGTTTTACCTGGATGCCACGCCCGAGGTGCGGGCGCGGCGCCGGTGTGAGGAGTTGCGCGGCAAGGGTCTGGCCGTGGATTACACCTCCACTTTGGAGGAAGTCCAAAAGCGCGACCGGGACGACCAGCAGCGGGCCTTGGCCCCCTTGAGGCCGGCCCCAGACGCGGTTATCATAGATTCGACGGACCTCACGCCGGATGAGGTGGTGGAAGTGCTCTTGCGAGTCGTGGCTGAGGCCGCGGGCCGCTTGAGATAATTCGTTGGGGGGTAGAGTAGGTTGGTGGACAAAGAGAACAACAATCAGGAAAACCTCGGATCCGAGGGAGAAGCTTCCGAGAACGAACTGGAAGAAAAGGCACGGGAAGAAAACGGAGAGACCGGCGAGAACTTCGGCTCCTTGTTCGAGCAGAGCTTGAAGGAGAAGGAGCGGGCTCGCGAGCAGGGGGAGGAACTGATCCGCGGCACCATCGTCAGCGTCGGCAAGGACGTGGTGATGGTGGATTTCGGGGGCAAGTCCGAGGGCCAGATCCCGATGGCGGAATTTGGCCGGCCCGAGAGCCGGACCGAGCCCCAGGTGGGCGATGCGGTCTGGGTGATCATCGAAGGCCGGGATGAGAACACCGGGGTCCTCATCCTCTCCAAGGAAAAAGCCGAAAAGCGAAAAATCTGGGACGAGCTCGAACACGCCTTTCGCGGCGACCTGCACATGGAAGGGACCATCGCCGAAAAAGTCAAAGGCGGGCTGGCCGTGGACGTGGGCGGGGTGCGGGCCTTCTTGCCGGGTTCGCAGGTGGACGTCCGGCCGGTGCGCAACCTCGAGCAGTTGCTGGGGGTCAAAGACCAGTTCAAGATCATCAAGTTCAACCGCAAGCGGGGCAACGTGGTGGTCAGCCGGCGGGCGCTGATGGAGAAGTTCCGGGAGGAAGCGCGGACGCTGACCCTGGCCACGCTCGAGAAAGACCAGGTGGTCAAGGGCCGGGTGAAGAACATCACCGAGTACGGGGCCTTCATTGACCTGGGCGGGATTGACGGGCTCTTGCACATCACCGACATGTCCTACGGCCGCATCGGTCACCCCAGCGAGGTGCTGATGGTGGGCGATGAGGTCACGGTCAAAGTCCTCAAGTTCAACCGGGAGACCGAGCGGGTCAGCCTCGGGCTCAAGCAGTGCCTGCCCGATCCCTGGGAGAACGTGGACAAGAAATACCCGGTGGGGACCATCGTCAGCGGGAAAGTGGTCAGCATCACCGACTACGGCGCGTTCGTCGAGTTGGAAGAGGGGGTGGAAGGCCTGGTGCACGTCTCTGAGATGTCCTGGAGCCGGAAGCGGGTGCACCCGTCCAAGATCGTGAGCGCGGGCCAGCAGGTGGAGGCCAAGGTGCTGGATATTGACCTCTTGAACCACCGCATCTCGCTCGGGCTCAAACAGGCCATGCCCAACCCCTGGGACGAGTTGATCGAGAAATACCCGCCCGGCTCCCGGATCCGGGGCAAGGTGCGCAACGTCACCAACTTCGGGATCTTCGTGGGGGTGGAGGAAGGGATTGACGGCCTGGTGCACATCTCCGACCTTTCCTGGATCAAGCGGGTCAAGCATTCCTCCGAGCTTTACAAGAAGGGCCAGGAAGTGGAATGCGTGGTGCTCAACATTGACAAGGAGAACGAGCGCTTCTCCCTGGGCATCAAGCAGTTGGAGGCCGATCCCTGGATGGCCGTGCCCACCAAGTACCGGCCGGGCGACGAGGTAACCGGCAAGGTGGTCAACATCACCGATTTCGGGGTGTTTGTCGAGCTGGAAGAAGGGGTGGAAGGACTGATCCACATCACCGAGCTCAGCCGGGAAAAGGTGAAGGACCCGAGCGAGATCGTGCAGACGGGCCAGCAAGTGACCGCGGAAATCCTGAACGTGGACTCGACCGACCGCAAGATCCGGCTCAGCATCCGGGCCCGCGAGCGCAGCGAAGAGGCGCGGGCCTTTCGGGATTTCCAGCGCCAGGAGGGCGACGGGACTTCCAAGCTGGGCGAGTTGATCCAGGATAAGTTGAGCAAACTCAAGACCGCGGCCCTGACCCAGGCCAAGGCCGCATCGGAAGCCGGCGCCGAGAAGGCGACCCCCGCCGCGGAACCGGAAAAGCCGGCCGCTGCTGAAACGGAAAAGCCCGAGGAACCTTGGGAGGAAACATGAGCCAAGCGCCGCCGCTGCCGCCCCACGCTTCGTTCCCGCCGGGGGAGCCGATGCCGGCCAAGGGTTTTCTCGGCCGGCACCCGCTCCTGGTCGGTCTGGCGGTGGTGTTACTGTTCCTGGTCATCCTCATCGTTCTCCTGGCCGTGGGTCTGTCCCAGAGCGGCCGGCCGGAGCGGTTTTCGCTGGGCGACAAGATCGCGGTGGTCAAGCTCGAAGGCGTGATCCTGGATTCGCAGGAAACGATGGAGCAACTGCGCCGCCACCGGAGAAACCGGAGCGTCAAGGCGGTGGTGCTGCGGGTGGATTCTCCGGGCGGCGCGGTCGGTCCTTCCCAGGAAATTTTCCGGCAAGTGCAACGGCTGGTCCAGGAAAAGACGGTGGTGGCGTCGTTCGGGGGAGTGGCGGCCTCCGGCGCCTATTACGCCGCCTGCCCTGCCACCAAGATCATGGCCAACCCCGGCACCCTCACCGGCAGCATCGGGGTGGTGATGGAGATAACCAACCTGGAAGGGCTGATGCAGTGGATCCGGATCCGGCACCAGGTGATCAAGAGCGGCAAGTTCAAGGACGTGGGCAGCCCTTTCCGGGAGATGACACCGGCGGAGCGTGCCTTTCTGCAAGGGTTTGTGGACGACGTCCACGCCCAGTTCGAGGAAGCGGTGGCCGAAGGCCGGCACCTGGACTCCGCCGCGGTGCATAAGCTGGCCGACGGCCGGATTTTCACCGGCCGGCAGGCCAAGGAGCTGGGCTTGGTGGACGAGATCGGGAATTTGGAGGATGCGATCCGCCTGGCCGCGGACCTGGTGGGGATCAAGGGAGAGCCCGAGGTGATCTGGCCGGAACGGCCGCGGCCCTTCTGGCTCGCCCGGCTGGCCCAGGATATCGCGAAGCAGGTGGTGGAGGAAGCCCGGCCTTCCTCGATCCGCGCACTCTATCTGTTGCCTGGCTATTAGCCCGTCCCTCGCCGAGGGATTTGACGATCGCGAAGAGGGGAAAGGAGACGTCATGACGAAGAGGGATCTGGTCGAGAAACTGGCCGAAAGGGTCAAGAACCTGAGCCAAAAAGATGCCGAGATGATCGTGAACACCATTTTTGAAAGCATGACCGAGGCTCTCGCCGCCGGCGATCGCATCGAGATCCGCGGCTTAGGCAGCTTTTTAGTCAAACAGCGCCGCGCCCGGGAAGGCCGCAACCCCCGGAGCGGAGACAAGGTCTTTGTGGCACAGAAAAAGGTTCCCTTCTTCAAGGTCGGCAAAGAACTGAAAGAGCGGGTGGATAAGTAAGCCCTCGGCCCGCTCTTTCCGAGGTGCAGGCATGAAAACGCTCTGGGCTCCCTGGCGCCTGGAATATATCCTGGACGACACGCCCGACAAGAAAACCGGCTGTATCTTCTGCCCCCGCATCGCCGGCAACGATGACGAGACCAACCTGCTCGTCTATCGCGCCCCCCGGACCGTGGCCATCCTCAACCGCTACCCCTACAGCAACGGGCACCTCCTGGTCATGCCCCAGAAGCATACCGGCGAGCTTGATGACCTCGACGGGAAGGAGCTGCTCGAGCTGATGGAGGTCACCCGGCTCTGTCTGCGCGCGCTCAAGCTGACCATGAAACCCGACGCCTTCAACGTCGGCTTCAACCTGGGCAAAGGCGAAGTGGCCGGCGCCGGGGTCCCCAACCACCTCCACCTCCACATCGTGCCCCGCTGGGCCGGCGACACCAGCTTCATGCCGGTGCTGGCCGACGTAAAAATCATGCCCGAACACCTGACCCAGACCTTCCGCAAGCTCAAGCAAGCCCTGGCCGAAATCTCCGGCCAGGCCCACTAAGCCATGCGCTACCTCAAGACCATCCTCGTCCTCGCCCTCGCCCTCTTCATCATCTTCCAGGTCATTTACAACTACACCGCCCTGGCCGCGCCGGTCTCCCTGGTCCTGCGCCTGCCCCGGATCCTCCTGGGCCAAGTCACCTTCTCCCTGGCCACCGGCCTGATCCTGTTCTTCGCCCTGGGATTCCTCCTCGCCGTCAGCTTCGAAGTCTATTACTGGTTCGGCTACACCCGCACCATCCGCCAGCAGAAAAAGCTCATCCATCTCCTGCAAAAAGAATTGAGCCAGTTCCGCAAGCCCTCGCCCTCAGGCCCGGAAAAGCAACCTCCAGCCTGAGACGCCGCATGCTCGATCCCTTCCGCCACCTCCTGGAACGCGACCTGGTCATCCCGCCGGCCGAAGGACCCGACAAGACCCAGCCGCTTCCCGATGCCATCGCCCGCTTCATCCGGCCCGGGCAGACCCTGCACCTCTGCACCACCCACAACCGCCCCGGCGCCGTCGTGCTCGAACTCATCCGCCAATTCCGGGGCAAGAACCCGGGCTTCACCCTCTCTTCCCTGGGCGTGGTCGGGACCGCGGTCGCGCTGGTCCACGCCGGACTGTGCCGGAAGATCAGCACCACCTTTGCCGGAGACTCCTACCCGACTCCCGGCCCCAACCCGGTGATCCAACGCGCCTGGCTCCAGGGCTCGCTCCAGATCGAAAACTGGACCATCCTCACCTTCCCCCTGCGCCTGCTCGCCGGCGCCATGGGCATCCCCTACATCCCCACCCGCTCGCTGATCGGATCGTCCATGGCCGAGGAAAACAAGGAATGGTTCTCCACCGCCCAGGACCCTGACACCGGCGAGACCATCGGCCTGCTCCGCGCCTTCCGGCCGGACTGGGCCTTGGTCCACGGCGCCGCCGCGGACCCGGCCGGCAACGTGCTCCTGCCCCCGCCCTACGGCGACGAAGTCTACGGCGCCTGGGCCGCCCGCGAGGGCGTGATCGCCACGGTGGACCGCATAGTTTCCACCGAGTTCGTCCGCCGCTACAGCCATATCTGCCGGGTGCCGGCGTTCCTGGTCCAGGCGGTGTGCGAGGCGCCGTTCGGCGCGCACCCGGGGGGCGTAAGCAACCGCGGCTGCCCAGAGTTCGAGGCCTATGCCGACGACTACGACTTTGTCCAGGAGGTCCGCCAGGCGAGCCGCTCGCCCGAGGCCATGGACGCCTGGATCAAGAAGTATGTGGACGACTGCCCCACTTGGGACGCTTACCTTTCGAAGCTGGGCCGCGACCGGATCTGGGCGCTCAAGGGCAAGGCCGACGGCGACTCCTGGCGCTCGGAGTTGCTGGAGCTGTCACCTGATATCTCGGACCAGCCCGATTCCAGCCCGGTGGAGATGATGGTGGTGGCCGGCGGCCGCAAACTGGCGGCGCGGATCCGGGAGCAAAACTATCGCACCATCCTGGCCGGCGTCGGCGCCAGCAATCTCTCCGCCTGGCTCGCTTACTATGAACTCCGCAGCGAGCACTTCGATTGTGAGTTGATGGCCGAGCTGGGTTTCTTCGGCTACGCGCCCCGGCCGGCCGATCCTTTCATCTTCAACTACCGCAACCTCCCGACCTGCAAGATGCTCACCGGGATCCCGACCATCATGGGCGTGTTCATGGGCGGGGCGAACAACTCCTGCATCGGCTCGATCGGCGCCGCCCAGGTGGACAAAATGGGCAACGTCAATTCCACCCTGATCCCGGGCAAGTTCTTCATCACCGGCTCGGGCGGGGCCAATGACATCTGCTCGGCCGCCCAGGAGGTCATGGTCACCGCGCTCCAGGACAAGAACCGGTTCCTCCCAAAAGTGTCTTACATCTCCAGCCCGGGCCGGCGCGTGCGCACCGTCGTCTCGGACCTGGGCATTTACGAAAAACAGGGGGAAGAGTTGGTCCTGACTACCTACTTCCCCCGGCCCGAACTGAAAGGCGAAGAAGCGCACCTCCGCTTCATCCGCGAAAACACCGGCTGGGACCTGAAAATTGCGCCGCAGGTCCAAGTGGAGCCTCCGCCCTCGCGGGACGAGCTTAAGCTCTTGCGCCTGTTCGATCCCCGCCGCCAGTTTCTGGGAAAAAGGTGACCTTTTCATAACGCTGCGAAAGACCCTATTTGATTTTGTAATATAATTCACAATTAACCTTGACAAAAATCGCTTCTGCTATTATCTTCGAAATGAAATTTCAGTTCTCAAGATCACGGCTTTGGCAGTTTTTCCCTTTCCCTGGCTTAGGGTGTTCCCCGGCACCCAGGGTGGTTGAGGGTCAAGCGGAGCTAACCCCTGCACAAGAAACCTTAACCTGTCGAACAAGGCAGAAAGGAAAGTGCCATGAAAGAGCGCAAAGGGATCGTGACCCTGGCCGGTCGGCCAGTGACTCTGATCGGCAATGAAGTCAATGTAGGAGAGCCGGCCCCGGATGTGGAGCTCATTACCCCGGACTTAGAGCCGGTCAAGCTTTCGGCCTTCCGGGGCAAACTTTGCGTGATTTCCTCCGTGCCGTCGCTCGAACATCCGGAGTATGATGAGGAAGTCCGTCATTTCAACCTGGAGGCCCAGGCCCTGGATCCCAAAGTGACGATCCTGACCGTGAGCATGGATCTGCCCTTTGCGCAAAAGAGATGGCGGGATATGGCCCAGGTGGATCGGGTTCATACCCTCTCCGACTACCTCAAAGCCGCTTTCGGCCTGGCCTATGGCGTGTTGATCAAGGAGTTTCGGCTGTTATCGCGGGCGATGTTCGTGGTGGACGAGGAAGGGATCATTCGCTACCGGCAACTGGTGCCGGATAACCGGAAAGTTTCCAGCCCTCATTGGAGCTGGAGTGATCTGCAGCGGCGGAATTCCGCCAGAGCGTGAGGCGGGGCCATTTTCGGAAGAGCCGGCCATTCCGGGAAGGCCCGTCTCATTTCCCTTTTGCTTGATGATTGCCGCGGCTCATTCTCGATAATTTTTTCTTGACAAAACCTGATCCACTCATTACCTTCCCGATTAACGCCCCGTCTCGAGCAGCTCCGGAAAAAACCGTGAGAAGACTGCCTGATCAACTGAAAGAAAGGGAGGGGATGGCTAAGCTTCTCACGACCGAAGAGATCCTCAGCTGCGCTTGGAAATCGAATATGACGAACGAGTCCTGAGCGAGAATTGATCCATTCTATTCCAGAGAAAGGAACTGGGAGATGAAAGAACGCAAAGGCCTGGTGACCATGGCCGGCAAGCCGGTGACCCTGGTCGGCAATGAAGTGAAAGTCGGAGACCTGGCCCCGGACCTGGAGTTGATCGCCCCCAACCTCCAGCCGGTCAAGCTGTCATCCTTTCGGGGCAAGGTGCTGGTGCTCTCTTCGGTCCCCTCGCTCGACACCTCGATCTGCGACCTGGAGACCCGCCATTTCAACCTGGAAGCGGACAAGCTCGGCCCGGAGGTGGCCATCGTCACCGTGAGCATGGACCTGCCCTTTGCCCAGAAACGCTGGTGCGCCTCGGCCGGGGTCAGCCGGGTGCAGACCCTCTCCGACTACAAGGAGGCCGCCTTCGGCCTCGCCTACGGCGTGCTGATGAAAGAGTCGCGGCTGCTCGCGCGGGTAGTATTCGTGTTGGACAAGAAACACGTGGTCCAATACGTCCAGGTAGTTCCCGAAATCGGCAAAGAACCCGACTACAACGCGGTGCTCGGGACCGTGCGCAAGCTGCTTTAGGAAGGGCGGGCCGGCGGGGGCGGATCTCCTGAGCGAACAAGGAAGCGAGGGCAACCTCCTGGGGATCAAGGCCAGGGGCAAGCTGACCGAGGCCGATTACGAAGGAGTTCCGGCGCCCCGGATGGAGAAAATCATCGAACTCGACGAGGGGGTGTTTTCTTTCTGAACAAAAAAAGACCCTGTCGCAGAAGTCCAGCCTGGACAGGGTCTTAGGGATCGAAGCCGGTTAAGACTTCCTATGACAGTCCATGCACTTGATCGGCGCCTTGGGGTTGGCGGCCTGTTTTTCCTTGTGGCAACCCTGGCACCGGGTGTGGAACGCGGTCTTGGCGTCGGGGGTCTTACCCTCCGCGGCGGCCTTGTGGCAGTTGTAGCAGGAAACGACGGCCTTGGCCGGTTCGGCATCCTTGTGATGGCAGGTCTTGCACTCGATCTTTTGATCCACGGCGTGCTTCTGGTGCGGGAAAACGACCGGCGCCATCTTGTCTTTGACCTTGTCCAGGGGCACGGTGTCCGGAGCCGTGGCCGCCAGGGCCAAGCCCACGGCCACCAGCAAGGCCAACAGGACTCCCCCGATCCACCCTTTCCGGTTTTTCATTCGATAACCTCCCTCATTGCATCGGCGATGACTTCCGATGTCATCTCGCCCTTCTACCTAATCCAGGCAAGAATTAGATTAGCAGCGAGCGGATACCCTGTCAAGTTCAATCCTCCCTCCGGATCCACCTACTCGGGATAAGACACGATTTGATATAAAGCCGGAAAGCCTTCCGGAAAAGAGACCCGAGGCCGGAAACAGCCGGGGCAGCTATCGAACAGGGCCTGGAGTTCCCGGCTGAAGGTATTGACCAGGACATAAGAAACCTGATTACGGCGCAGAAAGTTCCATTGTTCCTTGGCATTCTCGGTAAAGAGGTAGCAGACCGAAGGCCGGTCCGTAAACCAGGAAGTAAGCGTGGGTCTGCGGCTTAAGATCACGCGTCCAGCCGGAACCCGCTGGGCCGCGATGCGATGGATGATCAGAAAACGGGTGTAGAGCCGGACTTCCGCCGGACTGAGCCAATCTCCTTCGTACCGGGCCCAATTCATGACCGGCTCCCGCCAGGTTCCGTAACCTTGGATCTCGACCGGAGCGGCCGGTTCCAGACGCGGGGTGTGTTCCTGAAGAAAAATGCCGGCCACGGCCCAGCCTTGGTGGAGCAGGATCAGCAAACCCAGACCCAGGGTGGAGGCGCGGGCCAGGCTCGAGGAATTAGCCAGCCGGAGTCCGCTCGTGATCCATCCGGCGATGGTTCGTATCCCCAACAGCAGATACAGGCTGGCCAGGGGCAGGAGGGGCAGGGCAAAGCGGGCGTCATTCTGCCACCACAGCGATAAAATCATGATGGAAAAGATAAAGAACCACTCCGCGGTGCGCTCCTGGCTGTCCCAGCGTTGGGCAATTCCAACCATGATCACGAAAAGCAACGGCAAGAAATAATAAGGAGGTGCATGTATCGAAAAATGAAAATCACCCAGGGTGACCTGCACCGCTAAAAAGGGAAGGTAATCATAAGCGCGGGAGAAAAAGCGGTGAGCCAGTTCTTGGAAGCCGGCGTAACCGGCCTCCGGCCGATAGGCATCTTTGAGCAAAAATTCCTGGACATAGCCCGGACTCGAACCCCCTGCCCCATAGTTCCGAAGCGACCATCCCAGCCAGGCTAAAACCACCACGGCCGCGAAAAAGGCGGGCCAGGGGATCCGGGCGAGGCGGAGGCGGCGGAGCTCCGGCCGGCGGAGGAGTTCGAGCATCACGGCCGCGACTAGCGCCGCGCCGGCGGTGCGGGTGAAAAGGGCAGCCAGGGTGGCCAGGGTGATGATCAGGAGATCGCGGGCCCCGGATCGGGAATGGGTTCGGGCCATCCCCCAGAGCGTGAAGTAGGAGAAAGCCATGAATGGAACTTCGCTGAGGATGTGGAGCAGAAACTGGTAATAATAAGGGATGGTGGCCGCCAGGAGGAGGACGCCGAGGCTGGCGGTTTCCGAATAGCCCTGCCGTCGGGTCCAGCCGGCCAGGGCAAAAGGCACGGCCAAGGCCAGGAAGGAGATGAACAGATGAACCGCCAGGAGTTGATAAGCGCCGAGCCAGGTGAAGGGAGCCAAGAGCAGCGGGAACAAAGGGGGATACTTGGTATGGGGCGGATGCCAGGGGAGGTAAAGGTCCACGTAGCCCTGCCCCTGGGCCAGCGCTTTGGCCAGGAGCAGGTATTGGGCGTTGTCTCCTCCCAGGTTGCCGCCCAACTCATTCGAGGCCGTGCCGGCATAAAGGACGGCCAGGCCGAGGAACACGCCGATCTGGATTTTCCGGCGCTGGCGCCGGAGAAACGCTTCCAGCCTTTGCTGCCGCCCGGCGAGCATAACCCTATTAAACCATTTTTCCGGGAGGGATGGAAAAAAAATTCTTCTATGCTACTATAATTTCTCAAACGGCAAACTCGTCCCTTAGTCTTGGAAAGGAGTCAAGCATGTCGGAATGGGTCAATGAATTGAACGACCAGAACTTTGAGGCGGAGGTTCTGAAGTCGGAACTGCCCGCGCTGGTGGATTTCTGGGCGCCCTGGTGCGGACCCTGCCGGATGGTGGGGCCGATGGTGGAAGAGCTGGCCAAGGAATATGCCGGAAAGATCAAGGTGGGCAAGCTCAACGTGGATGATAACATCAACACCGCGGCCCAATACGGGGTGCGGAGCATCCCGACCTTGATCCTGTTCAAAGGGGGCAAGGTGGCCTCACAGACCGTGGGCGCTCAGCCCAAGGCCGAGTTGGTTAAATTTATCAATCAAGTGATTTCCACCTGAGGCCCTTTGGGTGCTGGCAACCTTCTTTGGCCCTTGCCGGGCCGCAGGTGGAATTTACTTGACAGCGATAAAAAAGGCGTGTTAGTGTAGAAGCCGCTTAAATCCGATTTACTTCTCAGAAGGAGGGGCGGGAATGCGCGACAACAATTTTTCAATCAAGGGAATAGGGGGGATTCTGGCGGCGTTGCTGGTCCTCAGCCTGGCCGCCGGCTGTATCACGGACGAGCCGAAAGAAGAAGGGGAGACGCACCACTTTATCCCGATCGCGCTGGCCCGGGCGATTGACGAGCAGCTTGGACCCATTGATACCAGCGACCCGGCACCCGGACCGCTCAGCCACCTGGGTAATAATCTCCGGGGCCAGGTCAACATGGACACGGTCCTCGCCTACCTCCGCCTGGTCGAGGACACCTCCCTGAAGGGAATGGCCGCAGCCAACCAGGGCACGATCACCTCGCTCTCTTCAGCGGTTCTCCAGTCCCCCCTGGACCCGGCCTCCGTGGATAATAACCCTTGCACCCAGGACCTGGACAACGACGGCAACTCCGACTATACCGATCTGTGCCTGGTCCCGAGTGAGGTCAAATGCCAGATCCTTACGCCCCGGAGCTTCAAGATTATTTACAGCGACTGCCGCTGGCCGGATCCGGGCTATCAGCGCTACCTGGTTCATACCACCATTTCGAACACCACCACGCTGGTGACCACCTATAAAACAACTAATACCTTTACGGGCACGGTGGGTGGAATCCCGGTTACCGTTAAGACGACCACGACCATCCCCTCGATTGATAGCATTCTCGGGACTAGCACGGCCCATTGGAACCTCAATGGCGCCATCACCTACCATTATGGGATCGGGGGGGTGGACGAGCAAGCCATCGAGATCACTTACCACCGCTATCGGCTGGACTTGCAGGATTTTGTCCAGGCCAATTTCGATGAACGCGAAGACCTGGTCAATCCCAGCCTGATGCTGAACGGCCAGCACCTGATCTACCGGGTGGTGAAACCGGATGGGACCCAGGCCGCGGGCAGCACCGGACTGCCCGACGGCATGGACATTTTCGACGTGTCCGTGGAAGTGGACGATGACGGCGAGCTGACCGCAGAGGCTCCGGGCCAATACGATCTGCGCCTGGCCGTGGACTGGGAAGACGGTCATGTCTTGTTGCAGAAGAACAATGCCGTGTTGCCGCGCCTTCCGAACCAGTTGCCCATTCCCTGGGAGTTGCCGATGCCCGCTGCGTGCATCGGCGGCAGCGGCGTCTGCTGGCTGCTGACTTTCTATGATCGAGACCACTTGTGGAACGATGGACTGGGCACCGGCTGCCAGGTCCAGGTCGAAAACGTGGATGCGGCCACCCGGACGTTTGATATCACCAAACCCGACTGGCTACCCTCTCTTTGCCCGGACATCGAGGCCGGGACCGGGTTCGAGTTCTGAGCCTGGCGGGTAAAAAAATTCCGGGTAGGGGCACGGCAGGCCGTGCCCCTACCTTCATTTAGGCGGAATGAGATGGAAACATGGACCAAAGCCCAAGCCCTCAAAGCCTTTGAAGAGTTCGTCTCCCCCGGCAAGCTGAAAACCTATCAAATGCTGGGCATGGAGATCGTCCCCGCCCGCCGCGAGGGCTCGCGCCTCTGGGACAAGGACGGAAAATCCTATATCAACTGCCGGTCCTCCGGCGGCGTCTTCAATCTCGGACACCGGCCGCCGGAAATCCTGGCCGCGCTCACCCGGGCCCTGGAAACTCTGGACCTCGGCGACCACCTCCTGCTCAGCGAATGGCGCGCCCGCCTGGCCAAACGCCTGGCCGAGCTAACTCCCGGCGACATCCAATACACCACCTTCGGCGTCGGCGGCGGCGAGGCGGTGGACCTGGCCATCAAGCTGGCCCGGGGCTACACCCGCCGGCCCGGGATCATCTCCGCCATCGGCGGCTATCACGGCCACACCGGCTTTGCCCTGGCCACCGGCGAGGACTCCTTCAAGGAATATTTCGGCCCGCTCGCGCCCGGCTTCAGCCAGGTCCCGTTCGGCGACCTCGAGGCGCTGGAAGAAGCGGTCACCGAAGAGACCGCGGCCGTGATTTTCGAGACCATCCCGGCCACCCTGGGCATCGTCATCCCGCCCGACGATTACTTTCCAGCGGTCCGGAAAATCTGCGACGCCCAAGGTGCGGTCCTGATCATTGACGAGGTCCAGGCCGGCCTGGGCCGGACCGGAAGGTTCTGGGCCATTGATGAATACCAGGTGGCGCCGGATATCCTGGTCCTGGGCAAGGGCCTTTCCGGCGCGCTTTACCCCATGTCCGCCACCTGCTACCGGCCGCGCCTGCAATCTTTTTTTGACCAGCACCCCTTTGTCCACGTCTCCACCTACGGAGGCTCGGAGCTGGGCTGCGCGGTCACCCTCGCCGTCCTGGACCGGCTCAGCTCGCCCGAGCTTTTGGGCCACGTCAATACCATGGCGGAAATCTTCGCCAAGGGCCTGATCCGGCTGCAGTTGAATCACCCGCGGCTGCTGATCGAGGTCCGGCAAAAGGGCCTCATGATCGGCCTGAAGATGTGCGAAGACCGGTTGGGCATATTGCTCACCAGTCAATTGGCCCAGAACGGGGTGATCGCCATGTTCGCGCACAATGATCCCTCGGTCATGATCATCATGCCGCCGCTGATCGTGACTGCGGAAGAGGTGGAGGAAGTGTTGGCGGCGCTGGCCAAGTCCTTTCAGGCCCTGGAGGGATTCTTGCGCTGAAGGGTTCGGGGATTATTCTCCCTCCCCTCTCCCCCACTGGGGGAGGAAAAAGGTGAGGGGGGCGGTTTTCAAACCCGCCCCTACCCTTTCGGTCAAATTTTTTATTCCAGCCTGAATTGAAAACATGGTGACCGGTGCAATAACCAGCCCTGCCGAAAGCCTCCGGCTGTCTCTGTTCCGCGAGAACCTGAGCCGGGAGGAATTGCGCGCGCTGAAGGGCGAGCTGTGGCGTCTGGCCTGGCCGGTGTTTATCGCCCAGGGCATGAGCCAGGCGGTGGTCCTGGCCAGCCGGGTGATGGTGAACAGCCTGGGGGAGGAAGTGCTGGCCGCGGTGGGCGTGGGCCAGATGATCTTTTTCGCCCTGATCGTGCTCCTGGGCGCGGTGGGCATGGGCGTGACCGCCCTGGTGGCGCGGCACGTGGGCGCCGGCGAGCGGGAGCAGGCCAGCGAGGTGCTCAAGCAGTCGCTGATCGTGGGCAGCCTCTTCTCCGGCGTGATCGCGGTGGCCGGGATCCTCACCGCCCGGCCCCTGCTCCGGGCTCTGGGCAGTGCGCCCGCGGTGGTGGAATACGGCGCCCAGTATATCATCACCCTCTACTTCGGCCTGATCCCGATGGCGCTGGGCTTCTTCATCGGCGCCGGGCTCCGCGGCGCCGGCGACACCCGCACCCCCATGGTCATCTCCATCTTCATGAACGTGATCAACGTCCTCGCCTGCTACACACTGGTGTTTGGAAAGTTCGGGTTTCCCCCAATGGGCGTGACCGGAGCCGCCCTGGCCATGAACCTCGCTTTTATCCTGGCCACCGTGGTCTTATTCCTGCTCTTCCCGCTCAAGCTCTCGGTGCTGCCCATGCGGCTCCGCGGCTGGAAGATCCGCCGGGAGGTGGCCTGGCGGATCTTCCGCATCGGCACGCCCACCGCGGCCGAGTGGGAGCTGCTCCAGGTCGGCCTGGTGCTCTACATCGCCATCGTCAACCACTACGGCACCAGCACCACCGCGGCCTATATCATCGGCATGACCGTACTGTCTTTTGCCCAGCTCCCGGGCTTCGGCTTGCAAGCCGCCGCCACCACCCTGGTCGGCCAAAGCCTGGGCGCCAATAACATCCCTCGGGCCGAAGCCACCTTCCGCCAGTCGCTCCGCTGGTCGCTCTCCTGGATGACCCTGCTGGGCGTGGCTACTTTCTTCCTCTCCGGCTGGCTGGTCCGCACCCTCTTCCCCAACGACAACCCCGAGACCTACCGCCTCGCCACCCTCTACCTCCAGCTCATCGCCGTCACTCAGCCCCTGATGGGGATCGCCTTTGCCATCAGCGGCGGCCTGCGCGGCGCCGGCGACACCACCTGGCCGCTGATCGGCCAGGCCACCGGCATGTATGTGGGCCGGATCGGGCTTTCCTTCGTGGCCATGCGTTACTTCAACGCGCCGGTCGGCTTGATCTGGGCCATGATGTTCCCGGACTTTATCATCCGCATCGTCATCGTGACCAGCCGCTTGCTTTCAGGAAAATGGAAGATCATCCGGGTCTAAAGATGGTCCCACCCTTGAGGACAAGGGTGGGCTACAAGAAGGAGCTTCGCGTCGTTTCCTGGATAAGACTTAGGCCGTTCTCCCGGAAAATCTTGCGGTAGAAACTCTCGCCCAAATTCAGCTTCTTCAGGAAATTAATTTCCGTCTCCCAGGAAAAGAGAAGGTTGGGAAAATCCGAGCCGTAGAGGATGCGGTCCTGGCAGCGGAGCAGGATTTCGGCGTTGATGGGGAAATGGCGGTCCTGGATCGGGAGGAAAGAAAACGAGGTGTCCAAATAAAGGTTGGGGTATTGGTCCAGCATTTCGATAAAGGGCGTGTATTCCCGCGAGCCCATATGCGGCACGTTCACCCTCAGATCCGGGTATCGTTGCATCAAGCGGCGGAAAGCCCGGGAACCCACGAACTCGTTGCCCACCGGCCCGGTGCCCACGTGCATCAGGATGCGCTTGCCGGCCTCGATTACTTTTTCGTAAAGCGGGAATAAGCGTTCGTCGTCTGGGAAAAAGCGCTGGACCAGGAGCTGGAGCTTGAAGCCCAGGATGCGGGGGTGGGCGAGGAGCCGCGCGATCTTTTGCTCCTGGTCGGCGTCGTCAGGGTGAAAGGCCGCGAAGCAGTAGAGATTGTCTTCCCGGGCCAGGAGTTCCAGGTTCCACTGGTTTAAAAAATCCGCGACCCCGGGCTTGTGGGCATAGTTGGAATAGACCATGGTCTCGACCCCGCGGCCGCGAAGGAAGCGGAGGATCTCCGGCGTGTAAATCTGGTAAACCACTTCCCAGCGATAGTCGCGGCGGAAGGCTTTCCAGATCGCGTCAAACATCCGGTCCGGGAAGAGGTGGACGTGGAAATCCACGATGGGGAAAGGGAATGACAAAATCATTTTGAATTTAACCACAAAGGCACAAAGACAAAAAAATACTTTTTAGCTCAAAATTCATAACTTCGTGCCTTTGTGTCTTGGTGGTGAAATTCCTCAGCCCCCTACCCTGCCGGCTTAAACCACTTGATGTCCGACAACCGCCCCTTCCGCTCTTCCTCGAACTCCGGGACCAGGCGCAGGCCCACCTTGAGCTTTTTTGGGTCGGACTCGGACAGGAAGTGCTGGAGCCGGGAGTCGCAGCCATCCAACTTGACCAGGCCGTAGCCATAGGGCACCGGCCTGGTCTTGCCGGTCATGGGGTCAAGGAAAGTGAAATAGACCACGGTGAAGGCCTCGAGCGTGCCGCCTGGCCCGACCTCCACCCACTCCCTGGTCGGCGACCAGCACGGCCCGCACACCGGCCGGGGCGGGATATAAACCTTGCCGCACTTCGGGCACTTCCGCCCGAAGATCCGCTTCTCATCCCGCAGCCTCTTGAAAAAATAACTCCCGATCTCGCCGCAGGAATAGCGATAAGGATACTTGGTCTCGACGGTAACATCCAAAAGCTTTGACGTCATGCCTTTCCTCTTCCATTCCCGCGACCGAGGCGGTCGCGGCTACAACTGATTCATTTAGAAATTACTTCCCTAATCAAAATACCTACCATAAAGACCAAACGAGATAAACAACAGCAAAAAGAATAACGAACCCGAAAAAAACAGCGGCGGAATACTCGATAGCGGGTGAATCACTCCAATCCCATCTGTGATGGGGGCGAAGCTCTCTTACGAGTTTTTTCCCGGTCTTCTCCCTCAAGCGAATGCCGTAGAAATAGCCAATGCAAGCTGTTATAGCGGGAAGTAAAAACAGTAATAGGTATTTTAACCATCTCGGTTGATTAGGAAAAATAAATTGTGTAGCTATGGCAAGAATGAACCAGGCTATCATCCCGAGGTAAGAAAAGGTCTGAGCGTAATAATAGGGTATATACATCCTTTCCAGACGTTTCCTGGGAGAAAGTAAGTCCAGAAAATCTTTTAATCCTGGTCCCATCATCTCATCCCTAGGCCTCCAAAATCGTTACCTCACTCCACCAGCTTCCGCCGAAGCCGGTGGCCAGCGCGGTCTTGGCCCCGGGAACTTGCCTCTCTCCGGCCTTGCCTTGAATTTGCAGCGCGGCTTCGGCCACCCGGATCATGGCGGTCGCGCCGATGCAGTTGGTCGAGATCACGCCGCCCGAAGGATTGACCGGCAGCTCGCCGCCCAATTGGGTCTTGCCCGAGTCAATGAGCTTCCCGCCCTCGCCCCAGCCGCAAAAGCCGAGCGCCTCATACCAGGACAGCTCGGCAAAGGTGCACGGCTCGTAAAGCTCGGCCACGTCCAGCTCTTTCAAGGGGTTGCTGATCCCGGCCTGGGCATAGGCCTCTTTGGCCGCGTCGGCGAGGGAGCGCATCTTAATCAGCAGCGGCAGGTCGGCGTTGAAAGGCTGGTCGTGGCGGGTGGCCAGCGCCTTGAACCACGCCGGTTTGTTCGGGCTTTTCTTCTTGGCGATTTTTTCCGAGGCCACGATCATGGCGCAGGCCCCGTCGGAGGTGGGGCACATGTCCAGGAGCTTGATCGGGTGGGCCAGCGGGGTGGACCGGAGGACGTCTTCCAGGGTGATCGGCTTGCGCAGGTGCGCATGGGGATTTTTGAGGGCGTTGCCCCGGTTCTTGACCGCCACCTTGGCCGCCTGCTCTTCGGTGATGCCATACTTGTTCATGTATTCGCTGGCGGCCACGGCAAAGGTGCCGATGGCGCCGGCCATGTTGAAGCGCTCCCAGAGCGGGTCGGCCTGGAAGATCAGCCCGGCGGTGGTGTCGCCGTCCGACTGCTTTTCCCAGCCGATCGCCAGCACGCAATCAAACATCCCCGAGGCCACGTGGTAATAAGCGGCATGGGCCACGGAGGCGCCGGTGGTGCCGCCGGTCGTTACCTTGAACTGGTGCTTGCCGATACTTCCGACCCCGTCCACCGCCCAGAGGTCGGGGTTGTAAATCCCCTCGAAGTGCTCCATGTTGCCGATCACCACCGCGTCCACGTCTTTGGCGGTCAGCTCGGCATCGGCCAGGCAGGCCTTGACCGCCTCGTGGATCAGCTCCACAATGTTCACGTCCCGCCGCTTGGACACGTGCTTGGTCTGGCCGGTGGCAATCACCGCCGCCCGTCGGGCCATGGAAAAACCTCCAAGAAAAGAGTTTCACGCCAAGACGCCAAGGAGCAAAGCCGCTAAGCAAAACCGTATAAATTTGATTGACTAGCGGTCTGAGATCAGCGCCGCCATATTCTCGGTTCGGCGCAGCCGCAAAGAAGCCAAGGCGCAAAGATGCTAACGTTCGGCCTTGATCCCTGCGGGAGGACCCTCCTCCTTGAGGCCGTTCACCACTCTTTTAATCCCGTTCTTGATGAGCGCTTCTCCGAAGTTGATGAGCAGTCCCAGCTGCTTGTCGGCCAGGCGCAAATAGGTCAGCAATTGTTTGTGATGCGCAGGGGTAAGCTTTTCAACCGACTTGATTTCCACTATAACTTTCTCCTCTACCACCACGTCCGCGCGAAAGCCCTCTTCAAAACGAATGGTTTCATAAATCACCGGGACCGCTTGCTGACGCGTAACTTTCAACTCTTTTTTTTCAAGTTCGTAAATCAAAGCACCTTCATAAACCGACTCCAGCAACCCCGGTCCCAGCGTGGTATGCACCTTGAACGCGGCGTCCACGATTAGCTTAGCGATTTCATTTTCAGTCATTGCGAATCTACTTGCCCAAAACCTTTCTCACACACCGTAACCTTTGCGTCTTGGCGTCTTGGCGTGAAACTCTTATTCTTCAGAAAAACTTGCATGACTTTGCGTCTTTGCTCCTTGGCGTCTTGGCGTGAAACTCTTATTCTTCTATCTGGTCCAGGCGCTCCTGGTGCCGGCCGCCTTCAAACTTGGTCTCCAGCCAGGCGGCGACCAACTCCTCGGCCAGCGCCTGCGCGGTGACCCGGCCGCCGAGGACCAGGATGTTGGCGTTGTTGTGGGCTTTGGCCGCGCGGGCGGTGAAGTGATCGTGGACCAGGGCGGCGCGCACCCCGGGAAAGCGGTTGGCCGCCATGCTCATGCCGATGCCGGTGCCGCAGAGCAGGATGCCGAGCGGCACCTCGCCCGAGGACACGGCCCGGGCCACCTTCTTGGCATAGACCGGATAATCCACCCGGGTGCGCTTGCGCGCGCCCATGTCAATCACGTTGTGCCCTTGCTTGAGCAGGAACTTGACCAGGTGGTTTTTGAGCTCGAGCGCGGCATGGTCACAGGCAATGGCAATATCTTCCGACTTGGCCATGTTCATCCCCCCTATCTCGGCCTACCCTACCATATTCGCGGATCAGCGGCTAGCCCCGGATTCGCTTTTTTTCATCAAAGAACGGGCGATATTCTCAAACCCGCGATAGGTCTCGGGCAAAGACAGGTTCATGGCAAAGTCGGTGAAGGGGCCGGTGGCGGGGATGGCCAGGTCCACGTGGATCTCGAGGATGCCGAGGGTGCGGTCCGGGCCGTAAGGCTCAAGCCGCCAGACGCCGTGGTCCTCCCGGATGTTGCCGGCCAGCCGCTTCCAGCTTTGAATATGGTTCCGGGGGTAGTGGTTCATCTCCAGCAGCACCCAGCGGTCGGAAACCGGCCAGGGAAAGGTGTTGCGCTGGTAAGAGTAAACGATGGCGCGTTCCGGGTTAAAGGGGTCGGGCTTGGAGAAGTTGGGGTCGTTACCGGCAAAGAGCTTTTCCACCGCGTCGGCGTCCTGGAGACCGCCGGCCACCACCTTGTCCTTGGTCTTCTCGTCCAGGAGCACGCTCACGGTGGTGCGTTCGACAAACTCGTCATAAAGCGGCAGGCTGACCAGCGCCTGCCACATCGTTTCGAGCGGCGCCTGGAACACACCGATCGCATAGCCGGCCGATTGCGTGCCCTGCTCGCGCTCGCACTGGCGGATAATCTCGCCTTGATCGAGGCGGGCGCGATTCTCCGGGGTCAGGGGCTGGTTCATGAATGGAGGCGCCGCCAAGAACAACCATAAGGCAATAAATAGGGTCATAATTACCTCTGCTTAATAACTTTGGAGCCCAGTCTATACCATTTTTGCTTGCTTTTTCAAGGGATTTCACCAGAGAAAATAACCCCCGCCCGCGGATTTTTTTCTTTTTCGGGTTTTCAAAGCCGGTGGAATCCGATATACTGTCCCTCACGGAGAGGCTTTGAAGATCGTCATCATCGGCGCCGGCGAAGAAGGGAGCTATCTGGCCAAGCTCCTGGCTCAAGAGAAGCACGAGATCGTGGTGGTGGACCATAACCCGGCCAAGGTGGAGCGGGTGGAAGAGTTGTTGGACGTCCGGGGGGTGGTGGGCCACGGTTCCAGCGCCGCCGTCCTGGAGCTGGCCGGGGTGTTCTCCTGTGATCTCCTGATCGCGGCTACCAATAACGACGAGGTGAACCTGCTCGCCGCCCGCTTGGGCAAGTGTCAGGGAGCCAAGCGCGCGGTGGTGCGGGTCCAGAGCAGCGACTACCTGGGCTACCACCGTTATTTTTACCAGCGCCACCTGGGTTTCGATGCCCTGCTCATGCCCAGCGAGCTCTGCGCCCAGGAGATTGTCGAGCTGGTCCGGCAGAACCAGGCGGTGGCGGTGGAGAAGTTCGCCGGCGGTCAGATCCAGATGCGGCGGGTGGTGCTCACCGAGGGCTCGGCCCTGGCTAGCAAATCCCTGGCCAAATCCAAGATTCCCAAGCAGTGCCTGGTTACGGCCTTGATCCGTGACCATCAGATCATCATCCCCACCGGCGATACCATCCTGCAAGTAGGCGATGACCTGCTGGTCATCGGCAAGGCGGAAAGCATGGACCATTTGGAGCGCGAAGCCGGTCGGGAAGTTTCCAAGGGCCGTTCGGTGATCCTGGTCGGAGGCGGCGAGATTGGTCTATCGGTGGCGCGTTCGCTGGATTACACCCCGGTCCGGGTGAAGCTGGTGGAAGAGGACAAGCATCGTGCCCTGGAGCTGGCGGAGGAACTGGACCGGGTGGAAGTGATTCAGGGCGACGGCACCGACCTGGAGCTGCTGACCGAACTGGGGGTCAAGGACAGCGACGTTTATGTCTCGGCCTGCGGGGAGGACGAGAAAAATTTGCTCGGCTGCCAACTGGCCAAGAATTACGGGGCCAAGAAAACCATCGCCCTGGTGAAAAAGCCGGACTACATCACGCTCTATCAGAAACTGGGAGTGGACGCGGCCATCTCTCCGCGCGTGCTTCTGGCCCAGCACGTGCTGCGCTATGTTCGGTCCGGCCATGTTTCCTCGATCGCGGTGATCGAGGAAGGCAAGGCCGAGGTGGTGGAGATGCGGGCCGAGGAAGGGAGCAAGATCGTGAGCGCGCCCCTGGCCAAGGTCGGGTTTCCGGCCGGAGCCATCGTTGGCTCCATCGTCCGCGAAGGCAAGGTGATCATTCCCCGCGGCGCCGACCAGGTTCAGGCCGGGGACGTGTGCATCGTCTTTGCCTTCCTCTCCAGCATCCCGGCGCTGGAAAAAATCTTTTCCGGCCCCAAGTCCTAGTTTTCAAGGTTCGCACGTGAACTTCCGTTATGTCGCCAAGCTGCTCGGACAGTTGTTGAGCGGGGTCTCGCTGACCATGCTCTTGCCCCTGGCCTGGAGCGCCTACCGGGGGGAATGGGCCATCGTCCGGATTTTTGCCGATTCGATTCTTTTGGGAATCATCCTGGGCGCCGCTCTGGCTTTTTGGGGCCGGAGGACCAAGCAAGAATTTTTCCGCCGGGAAGCGCTGGCGGTGGTTTCCTTGGGCTGGATCCTGGCCGCGGCGGTGGGGGCCCTGCCCTTTTTCCTGTCCCATCGTTTTCCCGGAGGCTACATCAATTGTTACTTTGAAGCCATGTCCGGTTTCACCACCACCGGCGCCACGGTGCTCAGTGAGATTGAATCGGTTCCCGAGGGCCTGCTCTTATGGCGATCCTTCACCCAGTGGCTGGGAGGTGTCGGCATTGTGGTCCTGTTTGTGGCGGTGCTCCCGGCGCTGGGCGTGGAGGCCAAGCACCTTTACCGGGTCGAAATCCCCGGGGTGATCAAGGACGGGACCCGGCCCCGCATCCGGGAGTCCGCTTCCCTGTTGTGGAAAATTTACTTGGGTTTCACGGTCCTCGAATGCGCGTTCTTAATGCTGGGCGGAATGACTTTTTTTGACGCCCTCAACCATACCTTCACCACCTTGGCCACCGGAGGCTTCTCCACCAAAAATGCCGGCATCGCCCACTTCAACAGTCTCGCCGTCGAAGGGGTGATCGTCTTCTTCATGTTGGCGGTAGGGGTTAACTTTTCTCTTTACGCCAGCGCCGTGCGGGGCAAGATTCGACAGTTCTGGAAGGAGCCGGAATTTAGGGCTTACCTCGCTTTCCTGCTCGGCGCCGTGATCCTGCTGACCCTCAGCCTGACCGCGCACCGCTACTACCCCTCCCCGGCCACTTCTCTGCGGCATTCCCTGTTCCAGGCCGTCTCGATCATGACCACCACCGGCTATTACACCGCGGATTTCGACCAGTGGCCCTCCTTTGCCCGGATCCTCCTGATCCTGCTGATGTTCGTCGGCGGCTCGGCCGGCAGCACCGCCGGCTCCATCAAAGTGGTGCGAATCGTGGCCCTGGCCAAGATGGCCTGGATCGAGCTCCAGCACTTCTTTTTTCCCCGCCGGGTTCGAACCGCCAAACTGGGCAAATCCGTGCTTCCGGAAGAAAGCCGCCACGCGGTGTTCGGTTTCTTCATCCTGTTCGTCGCCGTTTTTATTTTCGGCACCGTGTTCATGGCCGGCCTGGGCCTGGATCCGATCACCGCGGCTTCCAGTGTGATTGCCACGCTGGGGAACGTGGGGCCTGGACTCGGAGGGGTGGGGGCTGTCCAACACTACGGACACATCCCCGCTCCGGGAAAAATCTTCCTTTCCTTCTGCATGGTCCTGGGCCGGCTGGAAATCTTCACGGTCCTGGTCCTTTTCCTCCCGGAATTCTGGAAAAAATAATTAGTTCGTCTCGATAATTGGTGGGTCAAAACCTGGCCCTGCCGGGGGCCGGGCTTGGATTTTCCAGGCATAACTCCGGTGCCCCATGGCGAATCACCAGAGCAGCTTCCGCCTCCTGACGGCCATGAGCCACCAGAGCCATGCCTCGAAAATCCCAGGGAGGTTGGACTTCGGTGAGCTCCCCTCGACAAGCTCGGGGCCTCGGTTTCGACCCGAGCTCACCGTCGAGGGTGAGCCTGTCGAAGGCAGTCGAACCGGGGGCTGGTCCCCCAGATTAAGCAGAACAGCCTGGGGCTGGTTCGGACACCGGCCTCAAGTTACGGAACCCATTGAAAAGATAGATAATCTTTGTGGTCTCTCGCCCAAACTCACACACAAATTTCCAAGAAGAGCCAAATAATTCTTCCCGAATTCGGATCACCAACAAACCGGAATCATCAGCGCGGCCGCGATTGAAGCAGGCAGTGGTGGTCGTAACCAATCGCGGCCTCCACCGCCGGATTAGAGAAATAGGTGAGGAAGACCGCAGTTTTGAGCATCAAGCTCAAGGCCCGTTGGACATAATTCTCGCTTTCCTCCAAACGCCGGAGATACTCCAGCCGCTCCTCCGGCTTCAGCCGGCCAAACGCGCGGCGGTAGCCGAAGACGAGCGGACCCATCTCAATGGCCCGGAGGACCAGACCGAAGCCGGCGCGATGTAAGGCCGGCAGCCGGCCGATCAAGTGCTCGATTTCCCGGGCCACCGCTTCCGGCGAGGGCTTGTCCGGAGCTAAAGCCGCGTCGCCGATCATGGTGGCCACAAAGGCCGCCAGGAAATCCCGGCCGGCCGTGCTGAAACTAAACGCCTGTGTCATGATTTTTTCTTGCCTCTCAGCTTAATTATGCTACCCTAATAGTGTGATGTCAACATTCCGCTCCGGCCTGCAAACTGCGGTTCCGGAAGTCAGCGCCTTTTCATGGAAGAAAAATCCTTCAGCGTAGCGGTGGACAACCTTACCCTTCGCGGCCGATGTTTTTCCGGGTCAGGCGCCGGCCCGAAGCCGTGCGTGATCATCCTGCACGGAATCCCCCGGGACAAGACCTCTGACCGCGACGAGAGCTACCCCAAACTGGCCCGGCGTTTTGCCGGCCTGGGCTGGCTCGCCATCCTTTTCAATTTCCGGGGCACCGGCGAAAGCGGGGGCAACTTCCAGATCTTGGGCTGGACCCGGGACCTGGCCGGCGTGGTGGGCTTTGCCCTGGATCAGCTCCAGGCTGACCCTTCCCGGCTCGCGGTCCTGGGTTTTTCCGGCGGAGCCGCCACCGCCATTTATACCGCGGCGCATGATGAAAGGATCCGGGCCGTGGCGGCGTTGAGCTCGCCGGCTGAGTTCACCTTTCTGGACACGGAGCTATTGGAATGGCTGCAAAGGTTCCGGGAAATCGGACTGATCCGGGATCCCCTTTTTCCGGAGTCGGTGTCAGCCTGGGAAAAAGAATTTTATGAGGTAAGCCCGATTAATTGGGTGGAAAAGTTGGCTCCGCGGCCGATTTTAATAGTCCATGGCAAATCGGATGAGGTTGTGCCAGTCGAACATGCCACCCTGTTATTTAAAAAAGCTAATAAACCCAAGGAGTTATTGATAATTGAGGGCGGGCACCGATTGAAACATTCGCCCGAGGCTCTGGACCATGCGGTTTCCTGGCTGGAGTCCTGGAAAAAATAAGAAAATTAAATAAAAGTAAAAGTAACATTAGAAATGATCTAATTAAAAAAATAATGCTTGACAAGCGGTTAGATGTTTTTTATAGTAAAAATTAGCAAGAATAAATATGGCTTTCAAATAGGTTCTGATAGACCCCTCGTCAAACTATTATTAACCTTTGAAGAGCCGGGATCAAGAAATAGGGGAACGATTGAATATTGTTATTTTTTTAACAAATTGCACGGTAGGGGATAGATAATTGAGAGCGACCTGGGGGTGGGCAGGAGAATTTCCAAAAACATTGTTTCCGGGATTTTTCAAAGCAGTATTCGCTTTGCCATCAAATGAGTGGGCTTTTTCTAATGAATCACCCAAATGCCAAAACCCGGTTTTTCATCTGCCCTGGGAAAAGCGGCCTGGCCGAGATTCCAGCGGCCCCGGTATCGCCGTCAAACTCATTTCAAAAGAAGGAGTAGTATTATGTCAGCAGAACTGATCAGTGGTAAAGCCATCGCCGAGCAAATGCAAAATGAATTTGTCAGCGAGGTGAGCGAGCTCAAGGAAAAGCACGGGGTCCAGCCCTGCCTGGCAGTGATCCTGGTGGGCGAGGACCCGGCCAGCCAGGTCTATGTCAAGAACAAGGGCATCGCTTGCCAGAAGATCGGGGTCAAGTCCCTGGAGTTCCGCAAGCCCGCGGATTTTCCCGAGGCGGACCTGATCCAGCTGGTGGAACAACTGAATCATGACGCCGCCGTCCACGGCATCCTGGTCCAACTGCCCCTGCCCAAGCACATCAACGAGACCAAGGTGCTTTACGCGGTCCGGCCGGACAAGGATGTGGACGGGTTTCATCCGGTGAACGTGGGCAAGCTCATGATCGGGGAGGCCGAATTCCTGCCCTGCACCCCGGCCGGCATCCAGGAACTGCTCATCCGCTCCGGCACCGAGACCAAGGGCGCCGAGGTGGTGGTGGTGGGCCGGTCCAACATCGTGGGCAAGCCCATTGCCATGATCCTGTGCCAGAAGCAGAAAGGCGCTGACGCCACCGTCACTATCTGCCATACCCGGACCAAGGATATGAAAAGCCACACCAAGCGCGCCGACATCCTGATCGTGGCCGCGGGCAAGCCCAAGGCGGTCACCGGCGACATGATCAAGCCCGGGGCTACTGTGATTGACGTGGGCGTCAACCGCCTGGAGAGCGGGCTCTGCGGCGACGTGGATTTCGAGACGGCCAAGGAAGTGGCGGGCAAGATCACCCCGGTCCCGGGCGGGGTCGGGCCCATGACCATTACTATGCTCATGAAGAACACGATTAAGGCGGCTCGTCTCACCTTGAAGAAATAAGGAAAGGGACGATTTTTATCGCGACCGAGGACCATGCGAGGATTATGTCTGAGGAAAGCAGCCTGATCGGAACATGAAACTGAAAATACTGCCAGATAATATCACCATCGAAGTCGCCGCGGGCATGAATTTGCTGGATGCCCTCAGCCAGGTCCAGATCGCGCTCGACAATTCCTGCGGGGGCGAAGGGATCTGCGGCCAGTGCCGGGTCCAAATCCGGGAAGGCGGGATCGAGGCCGAGCAAGGCCCGCGGCAATCCAACGAGGAATACGAACAGGGTTGGCGCCAGGCCTGCCTGGCGACCCTCTCCGCGGACGTTGCCATTTTCATCCCCGAGGATTCCCGGCTCGAGCGGGAGGTAATTTACCAGCGGATCGCTCCCTCCGGCCAATACCTGACCGACGCGCAAATCGCCCGGCTCAACCCGGGCTGGCAGTTTGATCCGCCCTTGAAAAAGTATTTCGTGGAGCTGCCGATCCCCACGCTCAAGGACAACATCAGCGACCTCGACCGGCTCTTGCGCGAACTGCGCAAACATCATGGCCTGCGCAAGGTCTCGGTGGATTTTCCGATCCTCCCGAACCTTCCCGAACTCCTTCGCCAGGACCATTTCCGGGTGACGGCAACGGTGGCGGAGGTCAAAGGGGAGGAAGGCTCGCAATCCCCCCGGCGGCGGCCCAAGCTGATCCGGGTGGAGCCGGGCGATACGCGGTCGCGGCATTACTCTTTCGCGGTGGACATCGGCACCACCACCATCTCCGGCCAGATCCTGGATTTGAACAAGAAAAAGCCTTTGGCCACTCAAACCCAATACAACGCCCAGGTCCGGCACGGGGCCGACGTGATCAGCCGGATCGTCTATGCCGGGAGCCGGCCCGACGGGCTCGCCACCTTGCAGCGGCTGGTGGTTGAGACCATCAACCACGTGCTGGCCGAAGCGGTGAAAAAATCGAAGATCCAGCTCGACAACATCAGCCACTTGAGCGCGGCCGGCAACACCACCATGACCCACCTGCTCCTGGGGCTGAACCCCCGCTGGCTCCGCATGCAGCCTTATACCCCGGCCATGAACCAGGCGCCGCCGGTCCGGGCCAAGGACCTCGGCATCAAAGTCGGTCCCTGGGCCCACCTCTACACCTTCCCCAGCGTGGCCAGCTACGTGGGCGGCGACATCGTCGCCGGCGTGCTCGCCGCCGGCATCTACAAGCGCTCGCCCCTGACCCTTTACATTGACATCGGCACCAACGGCGAGATCGTGCTCGGCAACCGCGACTGGATGCTCACCGCCTCCTGCTCGGCCGGCCCGGCCTTTGAAGGCGGCGGCATCAAGCACGGGATGCACGCCGGCCCGGGCGCCATCGAGCGTTTTACCCTGGACCGCCGGACCGGCGAGGCCCGGGTGGCCACCATCGGCCACCATCCGGCCCTGGGCTTGTGCGGGTCCGGGATGATCAACACCGCGGCCGAGTTGCTGCGGGCCGGGGTGATAGACCCGAACGGCAAGGTGAATCTGCACTGCGGCTCGCCCCTGGTCCGGGAGGGGGAGGACGGTCCGGAAGTGGTGATCGCCCCGGCCGGCCAGACCGCGAGCGGGCAGGACATCACCTTGACCGACCTGGACCTGGACAACCTGCTCCGGGCCAAGGCGGCCATGTATGCCGGCTACCACACCTTACTCCAGCACGTGGGCCTGAATTTCGAGGCCGTCCAGGAAGTGTTGATCGCCGGCGCTTTCGGCAACTACCTGGACATCGAGAACGCCATCACCATCGGGCTGCTGCCCGACCTGGACCGCAATCGTTTCAAGTTCATCGGCAACGGCTCCTTGCTCGGCGCTCGGCTGGTGAGTCTCTCCAACGCTCTTCTCGACGACGCCGAGCACGCCGCTCGCCTGATGACCAACGTGGAATTGAGCGACAACCCCATTTTTATGGACCAATACATGGCCGCGCTTTTCCTGCCCCATACCGACCAGAAGCTGTTTCCCGGCATCGCCCGTCGGATCCAGGAGAACCGCGGGGAATCCGCAGCTCCGGGGGTGCATCCATGAGCCGGATACTGGCGGTGGCCGGCAAAGGCGGCACCGGCAAAACCACCCTGGCCGCCCTCGTCCTTCGGCATCTGCTTCGCGCCGAAAAAGGCCCCTTCCTGGCCGTGGACGCGGACCCGGACGCCAACCTCGGGGTCATGCTCGGCGCCCGGCCGGAGAAGAGCGTGGGCCAGGTGCTCCAGGATTTCCTCGAACAAAAGCTCTCCATCCCCCAGGGGATGCCCAAGCAGCAATGGCTCGAACTCCAGCTCAACACCGCCATCTACGAGAGCAAAGGCCTGGACCTGGTCGAGATGGGCCGGCCCGAAGGCCCGGGCTGCTACTGCTCGGCCAATGCCGTGCTCCGCGACTTCCTGGAGCGGCTCTCGGAGAATTACCAGGCGGTGGTGGTGGACAACGAAGCCGGGATGGAGCACCTTTCCCGACGCACCGCGGGCAAGATTGACCAGCTCTTCATGGTCTCCGACGCTTCGGCCAAGGGCATCCGCACCGTGCTCAGCCTGCTCGAGCTGATTGATGAGCTCAAGCTCAACCCCGGCCGCAAGTTCCTGGTGGTGTGCCGGGCCGAAAAACTCGATCCCCGGCTCGAAGCCCAGGTGGCCAAGCTGGACGTGGAATACCTGGGCGCCGTGCCCCAGGATCCGAATATTGTCGAATCCGATCTCAGCGAACGTTCCCTGCTGGAACTGCCGGGCGACTCGCCGGCGGTTCGGGCAGTGGCTGAAATTATGGCGGCCGCCCAAGCTCCTGCGCAAGTGGAGCCGGTCGCGAAAGTCATGGAAAGGAGGTAAAGGCGATGGCGGAGAAGTGGCCGACCGTGACCAAGGACTCGTTTGACGGGAGCAAAGTGGAAATTTTGGGGGAAACCTATGAACCCGGCAAACCCGGTCCGGAGGCGCCCGGGCTCTGGCGGAACAAGCTGCAGGACCGCAAACAGATGCTTAAGTACCTGGAGACCGGGCTGCGCTATTGGTATGCCAAAGAAGGCTATGGTTCGGAGAAGCGCAAGAACCCGGCCTGAAGCAGTTCACAGTTCCCGGTTCCTGGTTCGCGGTTGATGGTTTCGGATTGGACTCTTTTCCGTCAACCGTGAACCAGGAACCAGGAACCGGGAACCAAGAAAAGGAGGATAGGATCTTGGCAGTGGAATTCGTCAAACAGGATTATACCGGAAAGATCCGGGAAGTGACCATCGGCGCCGGGGACAAGGCCGTCAAGGTCGGCGGAGCCAACTCGTATCCCTTCTACCTTTTTGAAGGGGCGCTGCCCAACCCGCCCCGGATTGCCTGGGAGGTCTGGGATGCCGAAACCGACCAGTGGCCCGAGGCCTGCAAGGAGCCGTTCGCGGACGTGCTCACCGACCCCCCGGCCTGGGCCAAGAAGCTGGTGGAGAAGCATGGCGCGGAGATGATCGCGCTCAAGCTGGTCAGCATTGACCCCAACGGCAAGAACGCCGACGCCAAGAGCGCGGTGGAAACGGTCAAGAAGGTGCTGGCCGCGGTCTCGGTGCCGGTGCTGGTCTTCGGGGTCAACAGCGTGGAGAAAGACGCCGAGGTGCTGCGCCAGGTGGCCGAGGCCTGCGAGGGCAGGAACCTGGTGCTGGGGCCGGTGCAGGAACAAAACCACAAGGCCCTGGGCGCCGGCGCCATCGGTTTCAAGCACACGGTGCTCGCGAGCACGCCGATTGACGTGAACCTGGCCAAGCAGCTCAACACCCTGCTCGGGAACCTGGGGGTGAAAGAAGACAAGCTGCTCATGGATCCCACCACCGGCGGGCTGGGCTATGGCATCGAATACACCTACTCGGTGATGGAGCGCGACCGGATGGCCGCCCTGGTCCAGCAGGACGAGAAGATGCAGCAGCCCCTGGTCTGCAACCTGGCCCCCGAGGTCTGGAAGACCAAGGAGGCCAAGCTTTCCGCCCAGGACGACCCCAAGATGGGCGAGGCCAAGACCCGGGGCATCACCCTGGAGGCCATGACCGCCACCCTGCTGCTCCTGGCCGGCGCCGATGTCCTGGTCATGCGCCACCCCGAAGCGGTGGCCAAGATCAAGACCCTGATCAAGGAGCTGAGCGCTTAGGGCCGGCCAGCGCCAGGGGATGCAAGATTCAATAGGGAGTTGAAAGACATTATGGATTCAGCATTGGTTATCGAGATTGTGGATCACCATGGGCGGGACCCGGACCGGTTGATGGAAATCATCCGGGACCTGCGCCTGCACCAATATGACCTTCCCGACCCGGTGATTGAGCAAGTGGCCGAGCGCCTGGGCCTTGCGCTGGACCAGGTCCGGGCCGCGGCCGTAGCGCCGATCCTGAAAAAGCGCGGCCGGCCCAAGGGAAAGAAGAACAAGCCCAAGCTCATCTCCGAACCCAAGCCGAAAGTGAGCGTGGCCCCCCGGGTCATTCTCCGCAAGCGGCCCAAACCCGAGCCGTCCTTGGAAACCGCAGCCGAGAGCCGGCCCCCGGTCCCGGCCGAGGCAGAAGAGCCGGCTCCGACTCCGCCGGCTCCCCCGCCGGCCACTGAAGAAAAAATCGCGCCGCCGGCTATAGCCGCGGTCAGCGAACCGCCTATGCCAGAACGTCGCGCGGAAGTTGATTCAACAAGGAGGTATCCGGAAATGACCGAGCCGAAACGCAGTGCGGATCCCACCGTGGGTCCCCTGCTGGAAAAAGCGAAACAAGACGGAGCCGAGACCGCCTTTGACCGGGCAATGGAAGGTCAGAAGGCGATCTGCCAGTATGGCGCCAACGGCGTCTGCTGCCGGCTCTGCGCGATGGGGCCTTGCCGGATCAGTCTGAAAGAAGGCAAAGGCGCCGAGCGGGGCGTATGCGGGGCCACCGCCAATACCATCGCCGCCCGCAACTTCTGCCGCATGATCGCGGCGGGAGCCGCGGCCCATTCCGACCATGCCCGGGCCGTGGCCGATACCTTTATCCTCGCCGCCAAGGGTGAAATCCCCGGCTTCCAGATCAAGGACGAGCAAAAGCTTTACCAACTCGCCTTGGATCTGGGAATCGCCATCGGCGACCGCAGCGTCAAGGAAATCGCCATCGAGGTGGGCGAGAAATGCCTGGCCGAGTTCGGCCGGCAGGAAGGGGAACTCCTTCTGGTCAAACGCGCGCCGCTCAAGCGCCAGGAGATCTGGCGCAAGCTGGGCATGACCCCTCGCGGCATTGACCGCGAGGTGGTGGAAATGATGCACCGCACCCACATGGGCGTGGATCAGGATTACCGCAACCTCATCCTGCAAGGCTCCCGCACCTCGCTCGCCGACGGCTGGGGCGGCTCGATGATCTCCACCGAACTCCAGGACATCATGTTCGGAACCCCCCAACCCATCGCCAGTGAAATTAACCTGGGCGTGCTGAAAGCGGACGAGGTCAACATCATCGTGCACGGCCACGAGCCTCTGCTCTCGGAGATGGTGGTGGTGGCCTCGCGGGATCCCGAGCTCCTGGCTTTTGCCAAAGAAAAAGGCGCCAAGGGCATCAACCTGGCCGGGGTCTGCTGCACCGCCAATGAGATCCTGATGCGCCACGGCATCCCCATTGCCGGCAACTTCCTGCAGCAGGAGTTGGCCATCGTCACCGGCGCGGTGGACGCGATGCTGGTGGACGTGCAGTGCATCATGGAGAACCTGGCCGAGATATCCAAGTGCTACCACACCAAGCTCATCACCACCAACTACCGGGCCAAGATCATCGGCGCCGAGCACATCCAATTTGAAGAGCACGACGCCATCAACACCGCCAAGAAGATTGTCCGGACCGCGATCGAAAATTATCCTCGACGCGACCCCAAGAAAGTCAGCATCCCCCAGGAAAAGAGCGATATGGTCGTGGGCTTCTCCCATGAGACCATCAACTATCTCCTGGGCGGGCTCTTCCGCGCCAGCTACCGGCCGCTCAACGACAACATCATCAACGGCCGCATCCGCGGCATCGCCGGGGTAGTGGGGTGCAACAATGTCCGCACCGAGCATGACAGCGCCCATCTCGCCATGATCAAGGAGCTGTTGAAGAACGACGTGATCGTGCTCACCACCGGCTGTGCGGCCATGGCCTGCGGCAAGGCCGGGCTCCTCACCCCCGAGGCGGCCAAGCAATACTGCGGGCCCGGATTGGCCGAGGTCTGCGAGACCGTGGGCATCCCCCCGGTGCTGCACATGGGCGCCTGCGTGGACAACAGCCGCATCCTCATCGCCGCCACCGCGGTGGTCAAAGAGGGCGGGCTGGGCGACGACATCTCCGACTTGCCCGCGGCCGGAGCCGCGCCCGAGTGGATGAGCGAAAAGGCCATCGCCATCGGCCAATACTTCGTGGCCTCCGGCGTGTTCACCGTGTTCGGGGTCACCTTCCCGATCATGGGCGCGCCCCAGGTCCGCGACCATCTCTTCTCCGAACTGGAAGGGATGGTGGGCGGCAAGTGGGCCTTTGAGCCGGACCCGGTCAAGGGCGCTAAGCTCATGATCGAGCACATTGACAAGAAGCGCAAGGCGCTGGGCATTGACAAGGCCCGGGAGCGAGTGCTCTACGACATGGCCATGCGCCGGGAAATGGAATAAGGATCACGGCGGGAATTAACCCCGGAAACCATAAGGAGGTTTGAATCGTGTCAAAGTTGATTGCATCCGCGGCGATTCGGGGGGCGCACAAAATTGTGGCCTCGGCCGAAGCCAAGTTCAAGGAATCGCGGGAAAAGTTCGGCGAGAACCATGAGGTCGGCTTTCCCAATACCGGGTATTATTTGCCCATCATCTACGGCATCCTCGGCCGCAAGGTCGAGAAGATCAAGGACATGGAGCCGGTGCTCCAGGTTTGCCGGGAGATCCTGCCCCCGCCGGTCAAGGAGAAGAACGCCCTGCCCTACCTGGCGCCGGCGCTGGACGCGGGCATGGCCACCTTCTTCGCCGAGGAGATCATCGAGGCCATCCGCTACCTGGAATATCCGGATTTTTACGTCCTGGGCGAAGATCCCACTGATGACAACCTCTGGCTGGGCGCGGCGGATGACATCATCCTGCGCAAGCGGGGGGTCGAGTTTGTGGACGGCACGGCCCCGGGCTTTGCCGCGGTGCTGGGCGCGGCGCCCACCAAGGAGATCGCGGCCCAGATCGCGCTCGAGCTCCAGGAAAAGAACCTTTACGTGTTCATGGCCGCCGAGCACCAGGGCCGGCGCTTCTCCGAGCAGCTCAAGGAGGCCGGGGTCCAGATCGGCTGGCCCACCCGGCTGGTCAGTTTCGGACCGGACGTCTCGGCCACCGTGTTCGCCATGGGCTTTGCCACCCGGGCGGCCATGAGCTTCGGCGGGATCGAGCCGGGCGACTTCCGCAAGATCCTCATCTACAACAAAGACCGGGTCTTCGCTTTCGCCCTGCCGCTCGGGTTTGTCACCGACGAGTGGTATGCCAACGCGGCCGGGGCCATCAACTGGGGTTTCCCGGTCATCGCCGATTCGCCCATCCCCCAGGTGCTGCCTACCGGCATCTGCACCTACGAGCACGTGGTCAGCAATATTCCCCACAAGGACATTGTCCAGAAGGCGGTGGAAGTCCGCGGCCTGAAAGTCACCGTGCACAAGGTGCCGGTGCCCGTGTCCTACGGCCCGGCTTTTGAGGGCGAGCGGGTCCGGGGCGAGGATATCTACCTCGAAGCCGGCGGCGGCCGCACCCAGGCGATCGAGCTGGTGCGGATGAAGAACATGAACGAGGTCGAGGATAACAAGATCGAGCTGTTCGGCCCGGACCTCAAGGACATTCAGCCGCCGGCCAAACTGCCGCTGGCGATCATGGTGGAAGTGTCCGGCCGCAACATGCAGGAAGACTTTGAGCCGATCCTGGAGCGGCAGATTCACCACCTGATCAACTATGCCCAGGGCGTGATGCATATTGGGCAGCGCGATATCGCCTGGGTGCGCATTGCCAAGCAGGCGGTGGAAAAAGGCTTTAATTTAAAGCACTTCGGCTCGATTCTTCACGCAAAATATCATGAAGATTTCGGGAGCATTGTGGACAAAGTCCAGGTTCGGATTTACACCGAATTGGACAAGGTCAAGGAGTTGACCGAGCAGGCCCGCAAGATTCACCGGCATCGGGACGAGCGGCTGGCCGGCATGACCGACGAGGATACGGACCCATTCTACTCCTGCACCCTGTGCCAGAGCTTTGCTCCCAACCACGTCTGCATCGTCACCCCGGAGCGGACCGGCCTGTGCGGGGCCTACAATTGGCTGGACTGCAAGGCCAGCAATGAAATCAACCCGACCGGCCCCAACCAGCCGGTGCCCAAGGGCGAGGTGCTGGACCCGGTTTACGGCCAGTGGAAAGGGGTCAATGAGTTCGTCAAGAAAGCCAGCCGGGGCGCGGTGGAAAATTACGACGCCTACGGCATCCTCCGCCAGCCCATGACCTCCTGCGGCTGCTTCGAGTGCATCGCCGCGGTGCTGCCCATGTGCAACGGCTTCATGGCGGTGGACCGCGATTACACCGGGATGACCCCCGTCGGCATGAAGTTCACCACCCTGGCCGGCTCGGTGGGCGGCGGCTCCGTGACCCCCGGCTTCGTGGGCCACTCCAAGTATTACATCACCAGCCGGAAATACCTTTCGGCCGAGGGCGGGATCAAGCGCATGGTGTGGCTGCCCAAGCGGCTCAAGGAAGAGATCCGGGACCGCATCGAAAAGCGCTCCCAGGAAATGGGAGTTCCGGATCTGATTGACAAGATTGCGGACGAAACCGTGGCGACTACCGAAGAGGAAGTGATGAAATACCTCACCGAGAAACAACATCCGGTCCTGGCCATGGACCCACTCTTCTAAGAACACGAAGGTTGAGCGGCTGAGGTCAGCCGCTCCCCCAAGTTTAAGGAGGAATCCGATGGCACTCTCAGGACTGGAAATCTACAAGAAGCTCCCCAAAACCAACTGCGGGGACTGCGCCGTTCCCACCTGCATGGCCTTTGCCATGAAGCTGGCCGCGGGCCAGGCCGAGCTCTCGGCCTGTCCCCACGTCAGCCCGGAAGCGGCCGAAGCCCTGGGCGCGGCTTCCGCGCCTCCGGTGCGGCCGATCAGTGTGGGCGCCGGGCCGGCCGTCTTCAAGATCGGCGGCGAGACCGTGCTCTTCCGGCACGAGAAGACCTTTATCAACCCGCCCGGGGTGGCGGTGCTGGTGACCGATGCCATGAGCGAGGGCGAGGTGGATTCCCGGCTCAAGGCGATCTCGAGTCTCCAGTATGACCGGGTCGGCTTGAAGCTCAAGGCCAACCTGGCGGCGGTCAAGTCCAATGACGCCGGCAAGCTGACCGCGCTGGCCCAGAAAGCGGCCGGGTCCGGGGCGGCGGTGATGCTGATGTCGGGTTCCGCCGACGCGCTCAAAGCCGCGGCCGCTTCGATCAAGGACCAGAAGCCCCTGCTCTACGCCGCGACCAAGGCCAACGCCGATGCCATGGGCGCCCTGGCCAAAGAGATGGGGCTGCCGCTGGTGGTCAAGGGCGAGGGCAGCCTGGAGAGCGTGGTGGCGCTGACCGAGAAGCTCGCGGGCATGGGCCTCAAGGACTTGCTGATTGACACCGGCACCCGGGGCATCAAAAAGGCGCTGGAAGAGCAGGTCCAGATCCGCCGGCTGGCGATCAAGAAGACCTTTCGGCCGCTGGGTTATCCCACGGTGGTGTTCCCGGCGGAAATGACTAAAGACCCGGTGACCGAGGCGCTGTATGCCTCGATTTTCGTGGCCAAATACGGCGGGATCATCGTGATGTCCGACTTGCGCGGCGAAACCCTCTTCCCGCTCCTGGTCGCCCGGATGAACATCTACACCGACCCCCAGCGCCCCATGGCCACTCAGAAGGGCATCTACCCGATCAACAACCCCACCGAAAACTCGCCGGTGCTGGTCACCTCCAATTTCTCGCTCACCTACTTCATCGTCTCCGGCGAGCTCGAATCGTCCCGGCTGCCGGCCTGGCTGATCGTGGTGGACACCGAGGGCCTTTCGGTGCTGACCTCCTGGGCCGCGGGCAAGTTCGCGGCGGACATCGTGGGCCCCTATGTTTTGAAGTGCGGGATCATTGACAAGATCAAGCACAAGAAATTGATCATCCCGGGTGTGGTGGCGAGCATCTCGGGCGAGCTGGAAGAGGAAATGCCGGGCTGGGAGATCATGATCGGTCCGCGCGAAGCGGTCCATATTGCCAACTACCTCAAGGAACGCTTTGCCGCGTAATTAAGCTGTAGAGGCGCGATTCATCGCGCCCGCCAAAGGAGGGGCAACGGATGTTGACGATAGCTGAAAACATCAATGTCATGTCCAAGACCATCGGGCCGGCCATGAAGGCGCGGGATAAGAAGCCGATCCAGGAGCTGGCCGTGCACGAGTCCGAGCAAGGGGTGGATTACCTGGATCTCAACATCGGCCCGGCCCGCAAGGACGGCCCCGAGCTGATGACCTGGCTGGTGCAGACGGTGCAGGAAGTAAGCAAAGTGCCCTGCTCGCTGGATACCACCAATGCCGACGCCATTGCCGCCGGGCTCAAGGTGCACCAGGGCAAGGCCCTGATCAATTCGGTCACGCTGCAGCCCGACCGGATGCAGAAGGTGCTGCCCCTGGCCAAGGAGTTCGAGACCGACATCATCGGCGTGCTCTGGGGGCAGGAGGGCATGCCCCGCGACGAGAACGAGCGGGCCGTGCACGCGGTCAACCTGATGATGGCGGCGAACGAGCTGGGCGTGCCCAACGAGCGGCTGTGGGTGGACCCGATCGTCAGCCCGGTCTCGGTGGAAATCAATCAGGTCAAGGCCTGCATCACCTTCATGCAGACCCTGCAGGACCTGGTCCCGGGCTGCAAGTCCACGGTCGGGCTGTCCAACATCTCCAACGGCGCGCCCGACGAGCTGCGCCACTGGCTCAACAAGACCTACGCCATCATGCTCATGCGCTACGGCTGTTATTCGGCCATCGTGGATGCCTTTGACGAGGACCTGCTGGCCCTGGCCAAGGGCGAGAAAAAGGACGTAATCGCCCTGGTGCACAAGGTGATGGACGGCGCGGCGGTGGACCCCAAGTCGCTCAACCCGGAGCTGCTCAAGTATTACCGCACGGCCAAGGTGCTGGTGGGGGAGACCCTGTATTCGGCTTCGTGGTTGGAAGGCTGAAAGGAAAGTTTTCTCTCCAACAAGCCCCGGTGCGAATGCATCGGGGTTTGTTTTGCTTGCGCTTTTGGCGAAGCTCTGATATTGTAAAAAGTAGGGGAGTTTCGCGATGAAGAGGAAAGCCATGGCGGCGAAGAAAAAAGCAAAAGAGAAGGTGTTGTCCGCCCTCGAGCGGGAAATCGAGGAACGACTGGCCAAACTCCCGCCCGAGAAACGAGCCTTGTTTGAAGAAGCCCGCGAAATCAGGAGAAGAATCGGCCGGGTTCCGTTTAAGGTAACCGATTTGATTCGCGAGATGCGAGGTGATGATGACTGAACGGTTCGTGCTGGATTGTTCAGTCGCCGTGAAATGGTATCTCCAGGATGAAGAAGACGTGGATCTGGCCCAACTTATCCAATTGGGGCTCATCGAGGATACTCTGGAGCTTCACGCTCCGGAACTATTGAAATACGAGGTTGCCCATGCTTTGAGCAAAGCCTGCCGGGTTCGAAGGCCGCGGCTCTCGCAAAGAGAGACCCAGAAAGCGTTTGATCACTTTTGCAACCTCCCGATTCAATTTTATCCCGCCGAGATTGACTTTCTGAAAGAAGCGCTTCTCTTCTCGAACCGGTTTCATCGAAACTTTTATGACTCTTGTTATCTCCGGTTGGCCGAGCACTTGGATTGCTCCTGGCTAACCGCAGAATCAAAATTCCAAGGTCCATTTCCTTTAGGATTTCCTGAAGGCCGAATCCAGATTTTAAGCTCGCTTCGGATTAGTGGATCGCCTTGAGCCAATGGCAATGAAAAACCATGTCGCCGTCGGCATGTATGACGGGATCAAGCTGGAACTCCCCCAGCAGGAGAATTACGAGACCGCGCACCGGATGGCCATCGCCAAACTGGCCGGCCTCAATTTCCAGGAACAATGCCGCAAAGCCGGGGCCGACCTGAGCACCGGCGCCGGCGAAACCCAGGCGCGCCTTTCCTTTTTGGGCCGGCCCCTGGTGGTCTCGCATCCCTCCGGCGCCATCCATTCCGAGACCGGCGAAGACGTCCCGCTCTGGGAAAAGATCATCACCTTGCATTACCTGATCCACGCCCGGGGCACTTCGCCCAGCGGCAACCTGGTCGCCTACAACGACATCCCGGACGGCCGGCTCTACTACCCCAACTTTATCAAGCGCACCTCCGAGCTTTTGCTGAAAGCCTACGGGCAGAACCTGGAGGCCCTGGTCCAGGCCGCGGCCAAGCTGGGCGGCATCGAGCGGCCCGGGCTGGGCGACTATGCGGTGGTGATCCCGGCCTTGCCGCGGGTGGCCTATGTCTTTGTGATCTGGAAAGGTGACGAGGAATTTCCGCCCCAGGTCAACGTGGTCTTTGACCAAAACATCTCCGATTACCTCCCGGCCGAGGACATCACCGTGCTGGCGAACATGATTGCGGTGAAGTTGATGAAGGCGGGGAAGGAACCCACCCTTCGCTGACGCGAAGGGCGGGCTACAAGAAGGTATTTTTCTCCGATGAAAATTGCCATTTCCGGCAAAGGCGGGGTGGGCAAGACCACGCTGGCCGCCTTCCTGGCCCGGGCCTTGAAAGGCAAGGGCTACAAGGTTCTTTGCGTGGACGCGGACCCGGACGCCAACCTGGCCGGCGCGCTCGGATTCAAGGATGCGGGTTCGATCACGCCCATTGCGGAGATGAAGGAGTTGATCGAGGAGCGCACCGGGGCCAAGCCCGGGACCATGGGCGGCTTTTTCAAGATGAACCCCAAGGTGGACGACTTGCCCGATGCCCTGGCCAAGGAGCAGGACGGGATCCGGCTCATGGTCATGGGCACGGTCAAGACCGGAGGCTCGGGCTGTGTCTGCCCGGAGTCGGTGCTGCTCAAGAACCTGATCCAGCACCTGCTGATCGAGCGCAAGGACGCGGTGATCATGGACATGGAGGCCGGGATCGAGCACCTGGGAAGGGCCACGGCCTTTGCGGTGGACCTGATGATCGTGGTGGTGGAGCCGGGGAGGCGGAGCCTGGAGACCGCGGCCGCGGTGAAGAAGCTCGCGGCGGAGATCGGGATCAAGAAGGTGGCCGCGGTGGGCTGCAAGGTGCGAAATGACCAGGACGCCGAGTTCCTGAAGCGCGAAATCGCCCTCCCCTTCCTCGGCTACCTCCCCTTCCGCCAGGAAATCATCCAGGCCGACCTGGAAGGAAGGCCTGCTTTCGAGCTGGCACCGGACCTCCTCATCGTCGCCGAAGACCTGGCCGGCAAGATCGAAGCAATGCTGAAAAAAGATATAAGATGAGATGGCTTCCCCTCGCGCTTTTTTTAGCCTTGGCCCTTCCTTTTCCCGCCTTTTCAGAATCTCTCCGCACCGACATCTTCCCCGGCGAGTGCGAGCCGCAAATCTCGGACGCGATCCTGCGCGCTTATGATTTGGCCCTGGACCGGAATTATGAGGCGGCCAAACAGATCTGCGAGAATTTGGAACGCGACTATCCGGACAGCCCGTCCGGGTCGGCCGGGCTGATGACCTTATACCAGGTAATGATGCTGGAGAATGACGATTACAGCTACGATGCCGAGATGCGGGCGGCCGCGGTCCGCAACCAGGCCGCGATCGAGCGGTTCCTCAAGACCGCCCCGAAAAACGCCTGGTCCTACACCCTGGTCGGCGCGAGCTGGGGCATCCAGGGAATCTATTACCTGCGGCGGGACGAGTATTGGCTCGGCTTTTATCGGGGGATCAACGCGCTTCGCTACCTCCGGGCAGCGTTGGAGATCAACCCGGACGACTGGGAAGCGCGCCTGGGCTTAGGCATATTTATTTACTACCGGAGCGCTTATGCTTCTTTCATTCCTCTTTTCTTCCCGGACCAGCGAGCCGAAGGAATCCGTGAGCTGAAACAAGCTGGCCGGCATCGGCCTTACCTTCATGAGGTCTCCCGGATCGCGCTCTATCACATCTACCTCAATGAGAAGGATTACGACCGCGGCCTGGCCATCATGGAGGAACTGCTGGCCGAACGGCCCCAGTTCGTGGTCTATGACCAGTTCGCCGGCCGGGCCCTGATGCAGAAGGGGGACTTTCAGGGCGCCCTGCCCTATTACCGCCGCATCCAGGAGATTGACCCTTCGCTGTATCTGCCCCTGTTCAAGATCGGCGAGTGCTGCTTCCGCCTGGGCGAGGACGCCGAGGCCCAGTCTTACCTGCAAAAATTCCTGGAGCAGACCCAGAACCCGGACCCGAGCTATGTCCATTCGGCCCGGTCTTACCTCAGAGAGATCCAGGCGCGCTCCGGCTCCTAGTGTCGTGTCCCAGAAGTCCATTAACTATTTTCACCGGGGGTAGGGGCGGTTCGCGAACCGCCCCTACTGGCGAATCCCAACCTTTTTCGTGGCGAAGATTATGCAAATCGTTTACGGGACATGACACTAGCAGTCAATCCATTTGAAGAAGCGGTGCCAGCGGGGCAGGTAGTGGTTTTCGGGGTTCAGGGGCAGGTGGATGAACAGAGCCTTGCCCTTGAGGTTGGCAAAGGGCACCTGGCCCCAGAAGCGGCTGTCCGAGGACTTGTCGCGGTTGTCGCCCATGCCGAAGAAATGGTCCGGCGCCACGATCACCGGACCGAAGTTCTGTCCGGCGAATTCCGTGGGACAGTGGATGATGTCGTGGTTGCACTCGCCCAACTGTTCCTGGAACAGGAGGAAAGGGCCGCCCCAGCAGGAGGTCTCGCCATAGGGGCCTTCATAGATCCCGTCCTGGATGGTCTCGATCTTCTGGCCGTTGATAGACAAGACGCCGTCCCGGATTTCAATCTTGTCCCCGGGCACGCCCACCACCCGCTTGATGTAGTCCACGCTCGGGTCCTTGGGAAAACGGAAGACCACCACCTCGCCCCGTTGGGGCGGCCGCGGCAGCCAGAGCTTGATGGTGGTAAAGGGGATGTTGGGGCCGAAGACGAGCTTGTTGACCAGGAGCTGGTCGCCGATGAGCAGACTCGGGATCATGGAGCCGGAGGGGATGCGGAAAGGCTCGACGAAAATCCAGCGGATGAAGAGCGCGATGGCCACCGCGAAAAACAGGGCCTTGCCGTTCTCCCAATAGGGGTTGGGACGAAAGGGCGCGAGCTCGGCCTCGATCAGGCTGCCCAGCTTCTCCCGGCTCTGCTCGAGCCGGGTCCAGTCCCTGGCCTGGAGGTCGCGGATGGCGGCATCGAGCGCTCCCTCCAGCCGCTCCCGCAGTTCGGGGGACAAACGGTTCGAGGCCCGCTTCAGGATGAGGCGGGCTTCGTCCAGATCCCTGCGGGCCAGCTTCTTGAGCTGGCGCGGTTTCATTGCCATCGGTTACTCCGTGGTTCGATCCGGTTCATGTCCAGAAGCCGCTTTCGCCCGGACGCAGAACCGACCGGGATAGAATACCATACTTTGTGCCCTGGCGTCTGGGCGTGAGGACCTTTCATTCCTCCAGCTTGAGCACGGCCAGGAAGGCCTCCTGCGGGATCTCCACCCGCCCCACCTGCTTCATCCGCTTCTTGCCCTCTTTCTGGCGATCCAAGAGCTTGCGCTTGCGGCTGACGTCGCCCCCGTAGCACTTGGCGGTCACATTCTTGCGCAGCGGCACCCGGGTCTCCCGGGCGATCACCCGCGAGCCGATGCTGGCCTGGATCGCCACCTCGAAGAGCTGGCGGGGGGTGACTTCCCACACCTTGTGGACCAGGGCCTTGCCCTGGAGGTAAGCCTTGTCCCGGTGCACGATGCGGGAGAGCGCGTCCACCGGCTCGCCGTTGATGAGCACGTCGAGCTTGACCATGTCGGATTCCCGGAACCCGATCAGGTCGTAGTCGAGCGAGGCATAGCCCTTGGTGCCGGCCTTGAGCCGGTCGTAAAACTCCATCACCACCTCGCTGAGCGGCAGCTCGTAGCCCAGGATCACCCGGTCGTGGCTCAAGTAGCGGAACTCCTTCTGCAACCCCCGCCGGTCCTCGCACAGTTTCAGCACCGGGCCCAGGCATTGCTGGGGAAGATGGATGGTGGCCCGCAGGTAAGGCTCTTCGATCCGCTCGATCAGTTGGGACGAGGGCAGCTTGTTCGGGTTCTCGATAGTCAGCACCTCGCCCGACTTCATCACCACCCGGTAAGCTACGGTCGGCGCGGTGGTGATCAATTCGAGGTTGAACTCCCGCTCCAATCGCTCCTGGATGATCTCCATGTGCAAAAGCCCGAGGAAGCCGCAACGGAAGCCGAAGCCCAGCGCGGCCGAGCTTTCCGGATCGTAGCTGAAAGAGGCGTCGTTGAGCTTGAGCTTTGCCATGGCGTCGGCCAGGTTGCGGTATTGGTCCGAGTCGGTGGGGTAAAGCCCGGCAAAGACCATGGGCTTCACTTCCTTGAACCCGAGCAGGGCTAAGGTCGCGGGCCGCTCCGCCTCGGTGACGGTATCTCCGCCCCGGGCGTCGCGGACCTCCTTGATGTTGGCGGTTAAAAAGCCGACCTCCCCGGCCGCGAGCGCCTCCACCTCGATCGGCTCCGGCGAGATCACGCCCAGGGTCTGGACCTCGAACGTCTTCCCGCTGCTCATCAACTGGATGCGCATGCCCCTCCGCACCATCCCGTCCTTGACCCGCACCAGCGCCACCGCGCCCCGGTAGTTGTCGAACCACGAGTCAAAGATCAACGCGCGCAGCGGCGCGTCCGGGTCCCCGGCCGGCGCCGGCACCCGGTTGACCACCGCCTGGAGCAGCTCGGCTACGCCGGTGCCGACCTTGGCGCTGAGCAAGAGGGCGTCGTCCGGCGAAAGCCCGACCACCTCCGCGATCTCGTCCCGGGTCGCCTCGACGTCGGCCGAGGCCAGGTCAATCTTGTTCACCGCGGGGATAATCTCCAGTCCGGCGTCTATGGCCAGGTAAGCATTGGCCACGGTCTGGGCCTCCACCCCCTGGGTGGCGTCCACCAGCAGGACCGCGCCCTCGCAGGCGGAGAGCGACCGGCTCACCTCGTAGCTGAAGTCCACGTGGCCCGGGGTGTCAATCAGGTTGAGCACGTACTCCTCGCCCCCGGGCGAGCGGTAAGGCAGGCGCACGCTCTGGGCCTTGATGGTGATGCCCCGCTCCCGCTCCAGCGGCATCCGGTCCAGGTATTGCGCCGCGTGCTTGCCCTTGCCCAAAAGTCCGGTCGCTTCCAGCAGCCGGTCGGCCAGGGTGGACTTGCCGTGGTCAATGTGAGCGATAATACAAAAATTGCGGATGCGCCGTTGCTCCATGGAGAGTGGCTCTACCCCTTTGGTTCCGCGTGGATCAGCTCTTGGAAATAGGCGATGGTGCGGCGCAACCCTTCGTCCAGGCTGACCCGGGGTTCCCAGCCCAGGAGCTTCTTGGCCAGGCTGATGTCGGGTTGGCGGACCTTGGGGTCGTCCACCGGCAGGTCGTGGTAAACGATCCGGCTTTCCCGGCCGGTGAGGGCGATGATCTTCCTGGCGAATTCGAGCACGCTCATCTCCCGGGGGTTGCCCAGGTTGACCGGGAGGTGGTAATCGGAAAGGAGCAGGCGATAGATCCCCTCGACCATGTCGTCCACGTAACAAAACGACCGGGTCTGGGAGCCGTCGCCGAACACGGTCAGGTCCCGGCCCCGGAGCGCCTGGTCAATGAAAGTGGGCACTACCCGGCCGTCGCGCCGGCGCATGCGGGGGCCGAAGGTATTGAAGATGCGCACGATCCGGGTGTCCACCTGATGGTGATGGTGGTAGGCCATGACCATGGCCTCGGCAAAACGCTTGGCCTCGTCATACACGCCCCGGGGCCCGATGGGGTTGACGTTGCCCCAGTAGTCCTCTTTCTGGGGATGGACCTGGGGATCGCCATAGACCTCGGAGGTGGACGCCAGCAGGTAGCGCGATCCCTTGGCCTTGGCCAGGCCCAGGGTGTTGTGGGTGCCGAGCGAGCCGACCTTCAGGGTCTGGATGGGCAGTTCCAGGTAATCAATCGGGCTGGCCGGCGAGGCGAAATGCAGGATGGCGAAGAGCGGGCCGCTGACGTGGAGGTAGTTGGTCACGTTCTGCTTGAAGAAGGTGAAGCGCTCGTTCCGGAAGAGGTGGGCGATGTTGCGCATGTCGCCGGTGAGCAGGTTGTCGAAACACAACACCTCGTAGCCCTCGGCCAGGAACCTCTCGCACAAATGCGAGCCGATGAACCCCGCCCCCCCGGTGATCAGAACCCGTTCCATCACGCCTCGCTCAACTTCCAGATCTTTGATACTGCCCGCGGGCCTCGAGGTAGAGATCCCCGCCGTGACCGTCGTTGACCACCACCAGCGGGAAGTCCTCCACCTTAAGCCGGCGCACCGCCTCGGTGCCCAGCTCTTCCCAGGCCACCAGCTCCACCGCCTTCACCTGCCGGGCCAGCAGCGCGCCGGCTCCCCCGATCGCCCCGAAATAGATCGCGTGATGCTCCCGGCAGGCGGCGATCACCTCAGCCGAGCGGCTGCCCTTGCCGATCATGCCCTTGAGCCCCCGCGCGATCAGCCGGGGCGCGTAAGCGTCCATCCGGCCCGAGGTGGTCGGCCCGACCGAGCCGATGACCTTGCCCGGCGGCGCCGGAGTCGGCCCGGCATAGTAGATGACCGCGCCCTGGAGCTCGAACGGCAGCGGCTCGCCCCGGTCCAGGCACTCGATCATCCGCCGGTGCGCCGCGTCGCGGGCCGTGTAAATGTCGCCGCTCAACCAGACCTCATCCCCGGCCCGGAGCTGGCTCAGATCCTTCTCGGAAAGCGGGGGCTGCAACCGGATCGGCTTGGCCACGGCTAGATCACCACTTCCCCGTGCCGGCTGGCATGGCATTGGAGGTTCACCACCACCGGCAGGCTGGCAATGTGGCAGGGCGCTTTCAAGAGGTGCACGCCCAGCGCGGTGACCCGGCCGCCGAACCCGGCCGGGCCGATGCCAAGCTTGTTGACCTCCGCGAGCCATTCTTTTTCCAGCTCGGCCAGCTCCGGGTCCAGGTTGGGACTGCCCAGCGGCCGCAAGAGCGCCCTCTTGGCATTGACCGCGGCCAGCTCAAACGTGCCGCCGATGCCAACGCCCACGATGACGGGCGGACAGGGATTGGCCCCGGCCTTGTCCACCGTGTCCACCACTGCCTTCTTAATGCCGGAAAGCCCCTGGCTGGGCTTGAGCATGAACATCGCGCTCATGTTCTCCGAACCGCCGCCCTTGGCCAGAAAAGCGACCCGGATCTTGTCGCCCGGCGCCAGCTCGTAATGGATAATCGCCGGGGTGTTGTCGCCGGTGTTCTGGCGGCTGATCGGGTCCGCGGCCGAGCTGCGCAGATACCCTTTGCCGTAGCCCTGGCGCACCCCCTCGTTGATGGCGAAAGTCAGATTGCCCTCGACCTGCACCTCCTGGCCCACCTCCACGAACACCACCGCCAGTCCGGTGTCCTGGCAGATGGGCATCTGCTCGGTCCGCGCGATCTCGGCGTTCTCGATCAGCTTCAAGAGCACCGACCGACCCACCGGCGACTCTTCCACCTCCAAAGCCCGGCGCAACGCCTTGAGCACGTCCTCGGGCAGGTTCCGGTTGACCGCGATCGCCAGGTCCCGCACCGCCCGCATGATTTCCGAAGCCGCTACTGTTCTCATGGAAGGCAAAGGCTTTAGGCTTTAGACTTTAGGCATTAGCCGGAAAAATTCAATTTATTATACCATCTATTATAAATGGCCTAAGGCCTAAAGCCTAATGTCTAAAGCCTGATTCCCTTGACCAACTTCTCCACGTGGCCGGCCGACTGCTGAAAGGCCGCCAGCTCTTCCGGGTTCAGCTTGAGCTCGATCACTTTCTCCACCCCGGCCGCCCCGAGCAGGGCCGGCACGCCCACGAACAGGCCCTTGACCCCGTATTCGCCGTCGCAATAAGCCGCCACCGGCAGCACCCGCTTCTTGTCCTTGACCACCGCCTCCACCATCTCCACCACCGAGCCGGCTGGCGCGTAATAAGCTGAGCCGGTCTTCAAGAGCGCCACGATCTCGGCCCCGCCGTTGCGGGTGCGGGCGACAATCGCGTCAATCTTCGCCTGGGGCAGAAGCTCGGTGATCGGAATCCCGGCCAGGTTGGCGAAGCGGACCATGGGCACCATGGTGTCGCCGTGCCCGCCCAGCACCAGCGCGTGCACGTCCTCCACCGAGCAGCCCAGCTCCATCGCCAAAAAACACCGGAACCGGGCCGAATCCAGCACCCCGGCCATGCCCAGGATCCGACGCTTGGGGAACTTGGTCACCTGCGCCGCCACGTAGACCATGGCGTCGAGCGGGTTGCTGACCACGATCAGGACCGCCTCGGGCGAGGTCCGCGCGATCTCCGCCGAACATTTCTTCACGATCTCGGTGTTGGTCTTGAGCAAGTCATCGCGGCTCATGCCCGGCTTGCGGGCGATGCCCGCGGTGATCACCACCACCTCCGAGCCTTTAGTGGCGCTGTAATCGTTGGCGCCGAAGAGCTCCACGTCCAGGCCGGCGAGCGGACAATACTCGGCCAGGTCCAGGCTCTTCCCCTGGGGCATCCCCTCCACCACATCCACCAGCACGATGTCGCCCAACTCTTTCAGGGCTAAAAGCTGGGCCGTCGTGGCTCCCACGTTGCCGGCGCCGATGACCGTGATTCTCTTGCGCGCCATAGCTCGACCTCCTTCAAGAACTTCAGGAAATCTCTAATTTTAACAGCCCTTGCATGATAAGGTGAAAGGCTTTTTTAGTCAAGGAACGCGAAAGATTCACCACAGAGGCACAGAGAGCACGGAGACAAAATAGAGATTTTTTCCTTTCTTCGTGTCCCTTCGTGTCTTTTCGTGGATAGTTTTTCTTCTTTCCTTCCAGGGCTGCATTGCCCTCTTCGCTTTTTTCTGCTAGAGATGAAAGGCGATGAAGCCTGCGGCCCTGACCATCGCCGCCTCCGACCCTTCGGGCGGGGCCGGCATCGAGGCCGACCTCAAGGTCTTTGCCCGCCACCGGGTGTTCGGGATGAGCGCCCTCACCGCGCTCACCGTCCAGAACGCGGCGGGCCTGCGCCAGGTGCACCCGACGCCGGCCAAAGTGCTGCGCCAGATCCTGGCGGCCGTGGCCGAAGACCAGCCCATCCGTGCCATCAAGATCGGCGCGATTCCCAACCCCGAGTTGGTGGAGGTGATCGCGGAATTTCTGGCCGAGAGGCCGCAGGCGCCGGTGGTGCTCGACCCGGTGCTGAAAGCCTCGGCCGGCGGAGCGCTGGCCGAGCCGGAGGTGGTGGCCGCGATCAAGGAAAAACTTCTGCCCCGGGTCACGCTGTTCACTCCCAACTATCCCGAGGCCGAGGCGTTCGGCCTCATGCAGAAGCCGGTGGCGGATGCTTCGGATTTTCCGAGGATGTCTTTTAACCTTTTGGGCGCCAAGGCGATCCTGCTCAAGGGCGGCCATGGGCCCGGCTCGCCCGCGGACGTGCTCGTCTTTGCCAAGTCTTACCTGGTCTGGAAGGACCGCCGGCTCAAGGGCGATTATCACGGCCTGGGCTGCGCGCTGTCCTCCGCCATTGCCGCGAACCTGGCGCGAGGAAAAAATCTGACCCGGGCGGTGGAACTGGGCCGGGCCTACGTGCGCCGGCAGATGAAGAAGGCGATCATGGCTCCGGGCGGGGTCAAGGTGTTGCAGCACCTTTAGCGTAGGGCAGGTCTGGATACCTGCCCGTCCACAGATCAAACAAGGGAAATGAAAATGGAGCCGGGAAAATTCATTGTGCTGGAAGGGATTGACGGGGCCGGCACCACCACCCAGGCCGAGCGCCTGGCCCAGTGGTTGCGCGGCCGCGGGCTCAAGGTGCATCTCACCCGCGAGCCGAGCGCCGGCCGCGTGGGCCAGGTGATCCGGGAATGGCTGAGAAAATTTGACTCCTAAAGCAGAAACCGGAATATCGAACCGCTGCTCTATTGACATTTTCTGAGCATTGCATGTATAATCCCACACCTGAACCCTTATAGTAAAAAAAGGGTTTTTATTCATAAAATTGTAATCTGATTTACTTATCGAAAAAAGAAGGGATTTTCATGGAAAAGCAAAATATACTCAAGGATTTTGACATTTTTTCTTTTGGCGATCAAGGCATTGGATCCTTGCTAACACAACAAACAAATGAAAATGTGTTCAATCGTTTAGGTAAAATCAATAAACATCCTCTTACACAATCAGAATTTAATCAATTTTTAATTTTGGCTAATGAAAAACCGGTATCTGAGGATTTTTTTAAATATTACTGGCTAAGTGCATCCCAAACTCATCCCTATAATGTAATGAAGGTTCCTGGATTTTCTCGAAGGTGGATTAATTCAAAAGCTATACTATCATTGCAACATCTTAAATGGGGATTATTTCGCATTTATTTTGATGGTTTGTTGTGGTTTGGGAATATAGGCATGGCATTTAAGAGACTTGCATCATTTAACATGAATCAATTAAATACCTTTTATAATGAAAGAAGATTTGATGTAAGAGCTTTGAAGCGAAGAGGAGTTGCGCTACCACTCCAGACAATTTCGAAAGATGATCGTTATCTTATATCAGAAATGGCATGTAAATCCTATGGAGAAAATCCCAAATCTCCTGGCGAATTGAAAAGCATTCTAATTGATGCTTACAGAAAGTATATAGATCTAGGTGGAACTACTCCAAAAGTTAAGGAATTGCTTAATGATAAATATATTAAACCAAAAAATATTCCCAGACAAGGGGAATTTAATTTTTCTCTTAGCGATGTCCTAGAGGAAACCATAAAATCCGAAAAGGATATTGATACTAAATATAATCGAATAGCACATAAGTTTTTTAAAGCCAGAGATTTAGCAATAACAAATACAGAGCTCTATTTGTCAATGGTAACAGAATTAGATGTTTATGTGGCAACAAGCATGAGAAATCGTGATGATTTTAGAAATATGGCAAGAATTTGTGAAAATATATTTAGAGATAAGCATCTTAACGATTTAAAGCTCAGATATTTTGATCCGACTCTTAGTGCCGCTCGCGGGCATGAAGACAAGGGACTTATAGAATGCCTGATGGTAAAATGTTCTAGAGTTCTTATTTATTGTGCAGAAGAGGAAGAAACCTATGGCAAAGTCGCAGAAGCAGTTATGGCACTTAGTTTAGGTAAACCTGTAATATTTTTTTGTAAGAAAGGGCCAAAGTTAAGATTTTTTAAGGAAGTTCATCCGTTGAGTAGAATTGTTGATTTTAATACTGGAGTAGCAAATGGCGCTATTATCACGGATGAATTAGAAAAAGTCATAGAAATACTATGTAGAATATTCGAAAATAAGATGGAATACTATCTTGAGCAATATAGACGAGGATATTTTAGGTTAAAAGAAAAGCTTACTGACTCTGTATATAGATTACAAACTAATGATAAATTACTAACGGATACTTTTTGGCATAACTATCAGCCAAGTAAGTAGAATAACTAATTTGAATATTGAGATTGTTTAAATACATTTGCAAAGAGATGAGGGATCAATGAAACATGGAATTAGGTAAATTCATTGTTTTTGAAGGAATCGATGGATCTGGAACAAGTACTCAAGCTGAATTGCTTGCTAAATGGATAAGATCACAAGGCCTTAAGGTTTTATTAACGAATGAGCCAAGCTCAGGACAAATAGGTCAACTAATAAGAAAATTGCTTGCAAACCAATCTTCTGAGGTTGAAAATGATCTTCTGGATTATTCTTTAGCATTATTATTCGCAGCAGATCGTCTCGATCATATTTATCGTGAGATTCTTCCTAAACTACGCAAAGGATATATTATTATTTCAGATCGTTATTCACTTTCTAGTTTAGCATATCAAACTCTAAAGTGCGAATGGAAATGGGTTGAAAAGATTAATAAAGAAGCAATTCCGGCTGATTTAATCATTCTTTTAGATTTGGACGCTGAAAAAGCAATTGCTCGCATAATAAAAAGAAATAATAAAATTGAATTGTTTATGAAAGAACAAGAAATTTATGAAAAGATTGAAATTCAAAAAAAAGTTAGGCAGCTCTATTTAGAAGCAGTTAAAAAACTATCAGAGAAGAATGAAATTATTGTTTTGGATGGATCTAAGAATATTAACCAGATTCATAAGGAAGTTATACAAATAGTAAAACCCTATATACCGGCACAGAGATATTTGAATTTTGAAGAAAATGATTAATTTGGCTTGATCTAAGGAAAAGTCCAGGAGGCTTACTTTTTCTATCTTCCTCGACCTTCCGGCCGATCAGGCCATGAAGCGGGTGTCGCGGCGGGACAAGCAGCCGGAGTTGTTCGAGAAGCTCGAGGTGCAGGAGAAAGTGCGGCAACTTTACCTGGAGGCCGTGCGCCGGCTCGCGAGCGAGCAGGCGGTGGTGCTGCTGGACGGGTCCAAGGGGATCGAGGAAGTGTTCCAGGCGATCTGCAAGACGGTGGAGCCGATTCTGGGTTAATGACCTGGGGTAGGGGCATGGCATGCCATGCCCCTACGCTCCATTGCCAGGGTGGGGCAAAGCTCTTATAATATAGGAAGCGCCAAGTCAGTCAGGCGGCCGCTCCTGGGGTAACCCAGGGGAGGAAAGTCCGGACTCCGCAGGGCAGGACGCTGGCTAACGGCCAGGGGGAGTAATCCCACGGAAAGTGCCACAGAGAAGAGACCGCCTCAGGGGGAAAGCCCCTGGGGCAAGGGTGAAACGGTGGGGTAAGAGCCCACCGCGGTCCCGGGTGACCGGACCGGCACGGTAAACCCCGTCCGGAGCAAGACCACATAGGGAAGCGTTTGAGGGTGGCCCGCCCGATGCTTCCGGGTCGGTCGCAGGAGGGGCCGGGTAACCGGCCTCCCAGATGAATGGCCGCGGCCCCGCCAGGGGAACAGAATCCGGCTTACGACTGGCTTGGCGCTGATTTTTTCACCACGGAGACACGGAGAACACAGAGAAAGAAAATTATTACCACTAAGACACGAAGACACCAAGCTAAAGCAAAAGACTTTTGATCTGATAGTGTCTTAGTGCCTTAGTGTTAAATTCTTTTCCTCTGTGCTCTCTGTGTCTCTGTGGTGAGATTCTTCAGGAGGGAAAAATGGAACGGATGTTGTTCAAGGAAGAGCACGAGATCTTTCGCGACGCCTTCCGCAAGTTCATGGAAAAAGAAGTGATCCCCCTTCACGAGCAGTGGGAAGAAGAAGGCGTGGTGCCCAAGGCGCTCTGGCAAAAGGCGGGCGCGCAAGGGTTCCTCTGCCCCTGGCTCCCGGAAAAATACGGGGGCAGCGACGCCGACTACCTCTATTCAGTCGTGATTATGGAGGAAGTGGCCCGGGCCGGGGCCTCGGGCTGGGCGATCAACCTCCACTCCGACATCTGCGTGCCCTACCTCGATAGCTTCGGCAACGAGGAGCAGAAAGCGCGCTGGCTGCCGGGCTGCACGAGCGGCGAGATCATCACCGCTATTGCCATGACCGAGCCCCAGGCCGGAAGCGACCTCCAAGCCCTCCGCGCCACCGCGATCAAGGACGGCGACCACTACGTGCTCAACGGCCAGAAGACCTTTATCTCCAACGGGCTTTGCAACGACCTCTGCATCGTCGCGGCCAGGAGCGATACCAAGGTGGAAAAGCCCGCCAAGGGCATGTCGCTGTTCGTGGTGGAGGCCGGGACTCCGGGCTATGTCAAGGGCCGCCGGCTGAAAAAGATCGGCATGCACGCGCAGGACACGGCCGAGCTGAGCTTCGAGGACTGCCGGGTGCCGGTCAAGAACTTACTCGGCCAGGAGGGCCAGGGGTTCATCTACCTGATGCAGAAACTCCAGCCCGAGCGGCTGGTCTGCGCGGTCGCGGCCCAGGCCGCGGCGCGGCGGGCGCTGGAGCGGACCATCCAGTATTGCCACGAGCGGGAATGTTTCGGCCGGCAGATCGCCAAGTTCCAGAACACCCGCTTCAAGCTGGTGGAGATGATGACCCAGATCGAGGTGAGCCAGAGCTTTGTGGACCGGCTGGTGCTGGAGCACGCCGCGGGCAAGGACGTCGTCACCGAGACCTGCATGGCCAAGTTCTGGTGCACCGAGATGCTGAAGAAGGTGGTGGACGAGTGCCTGCAGTTTTTCGGCGGGTATGGTTACATGCTGGAATACCCGATCGCCAAGGCTTATATTGACGCGCGGGTGCAGACCATTTTCGCCGGCACCACCGAGATCATGAAAGAGGTCATCGCCCGCCGGACCGGGATTTAAAATCATTACGATTTAACCACCCCGGCACTAAGACACGAAGCGATTAACCTCTTTCCTGACTTTCTTAACCTGGCGGCTCTGTGTCTTCGTGGTAAAATTTCTTGTGGCCGTCTCGCGTCGGAGCGGGATCAAGCACTGACCCTGAACACTTGGGCGGTTAAAACTATCCGCCTCTACTTTTGCCTTGCGCAGGTCAGGAGAAAAAATGCAAAGTATTTTCCCTTTCGAGTCAATGCTTGTCTTTGGATTTATCTCGGTCATGCTTCTGATCGGCATCGTCTTGCGGGCCAAAATTCCCCTGATTCAAAAATTCCTCTTCCCCAGTTGCCTGGTCGGCGGCATCCTGGGCATGGTCCTGGTCAATCTCGGCCTGATCAAGATCGAAGCAGACCAGCTCGAAACCTTTGCTTATCATCTCTTCAACCTCTCTTTCATTTCCATCGGCTTGACCAGAAGTGAAAAAAGCAAACCGGACGCGGCCGCGGGCAAGGAATATTTCAAAGGACCGTTATGGATGGCGCTGGTGCAGGGGATCTCCTTTCCCCTCCAGGCCATTATCGGCGGAATGTTTGTTTGGATCTTCGCTTTTTCGGGCATGGAGATCTTCAAGACTTTCGGTTTCCTGGCCCCCTTGGGCTTTAACGAGGGACCGGGGCAGGCATTGTCTTTCGGCAAAGTCTGGGAAGGGGCCGGTTTCGAACACGCCGTGACCATCGGTCTGACCTTTGCCGCCCTGGGTTTTTTCTTTGCCTTTTTTGCGGGAGTCCCGCTGGCGAACTGGGGGATCAAGAAAGGCCTTTCCGCTTATGGCGGCAAGGAGCTGCCGCGGGATCTGCTGACCGGAATCACGGCCAAGGGCCAGAAGTGCGAACCCGCGGGCGAACTGACGCTTCATTCCGCCAATGTGGAGACCCTGGCTTTTCAGGCCGCGCTGGTGGGTCTGGTCTATCTTATTGCTTATTTCCTGGTCGGCTCCCTGGCCGCGATGTTTGAGCCCGATGTGGCCAAGGCGCTGTGGGGGTTCGTTTTTATTTTCGGTCTGGGGATTGCTCTAGTTCTGAAATGGCTTTTGGAAAAGGCGGGGGTGGACTACTTGATTGACCCGGGCCTCCAGAGAAGAATTACCGGATGGTCGGTGGATTTCCTGATTGTATCTACGGTGGCCGCGATTCAGCTTCTGGTGGTATGGAAATATTTACTTCCCGTGGCATGCATCTCTCTCTCCATCGGGATCTTGACCGCCCTGGTTATACTTTTCCTGGGCAGGAGAATCTGGTCTTACAACCTGGAGAGAATCCTGGCCATCTTTGGGACCGTAACCGGAACCGTCTCCAGCGGCCTTTTACTTCTCCGCATCGTGGATCCGGAATTTAAAACTCCGGTGGCCATGGAACTGGCCGTAATGAATATCTTTGCCATCCCCCTTATTTTTGTCTGCCTGCTGCTCGTGAACGCCCCCCTCTGGTGGGGCTGGAGCCTCGGCCTGACCCTATTCGCGTTTTCGGGCATTCTGCTGGCTAGCCTGACCACCATCAGGCTTTTAAAGTTTTGGGGATCGCCAAAGTTTTAGGCTCGTCCTGAGAATCTTGGGAATAAGCTTGCCGAATTCTGTGGCTGAGTTGAAGCCTTGACTAAACGTAATTCTCTATCTTTTCAAGGTGTTGCATGTCCAACAGTACTTGAATCTGCAGCCCTCTTCTGGTAGCCTTTTCTGGCCTGGAGAAACGGGGTCGGGCTCCCTTCGGGTATGAGCCTCAGGGTCGAATACAGGGTCGAAGACTGCCGGGGACGCAACCCGACCAGGGATATCCAGGCCGAGGGTGCGCCCATGGCACTGCGGGCCCCTGGCGGAAAACCTTGCTGGGGGCCGCGCTTTTGCTGAGCCATGGAACACCGGAGCCATGCCTGAACAAATCCAGTTTGCAGGGCAAGCCGGGCATTGCTTTTACCCACAGATTCTAAAGAGGAGCCGAAAAGGCTTACTTTTATCTTGGCACAAGTCGCCTGTTTAGCCGCAAATTCTTATGAGGAGCCAAGTTTTTATCACTTCTTGCTTGACAAACCTTGGCAAATAATCTTAAATTTAATATGCTCTAAGGAAGTCGGCTCGAATCTTAGCCAGGCCCTCACGCCCTGTCTGAGAAAAGGGCGGAAAAGAGCACGGCAATGGAGAGGCCGCGGTCCGGAAATCAGGATTCCAGGATCCGCGACCGATCAAGCCGCATCATGGCCCGAGGGCCAAGCTGGGGTTTTTTGTTGTAATCCACGAGGGACACGAATAATAATACAAAGCCATGCACTGGGCATTAAGCGCAGAGCACCAGGGCGAGTTGCGCATCTTGACCAACCTCGGAACGTGGTCAAGAGAATCCTCCCCGGGCGCTCTCCCTTGAAATGGAATAGACAGCGCAATTCATTAGAGTCTGAAACAATAAGATGGACCCTTTTCCGTCGCGGAAGCCAAGACTTGCCTTCGGGATCACCCTCAAGGTCATCCTCTTTCTAGCGCTCTGCCCGGTTGTGGTGGCCGGGTGTTTTGTGGCGGGACGGGTTTTAAGCACCCTCTCTCATGTTCTGTTGGACTTGTCCATTGACGAGGGCGGTCTCCTGCCAGGCGCGCTGGTTAGCGGGGCCGCGAGTTGCGCGCTGGTTTTCTCTCTGCTGTTCGGCCGGAAGCGCCTGCGCTGGCTCAGCCTTTTCTTATGCCTTATCGCCTTGGCCGCCACCGTGGCTTACAGCGTGCATTACCGCACGGTGGAGCCATTCGAGTATTTGGGCAGTTCCGCCGGGGAGATCGAGGAACTGCTTCGCAAAAGGCCCACTCCTCCGGAGCTGCTTCTTTCTATCGAGGACGAGACCCGGCCGGTCAGGTTCCTGGGCGAGAACCGGGAAGTGCTGGTGGACCTGGTGCGAAAAGGCGGTAAGGCTCTCTCGCTGGGAATCGCCGTGCCCGAACCCGGTGAGCACGAACTGTGCGTCCAGGTGGATGCGCTTTTGCCGGACGGGACCCGCCTTGACCTCTTTCGCACACCCCCACTGCGCTCCGGGAGGTGGAACGATTTCACCCTCCCCGCATCTTACCTGCCGCGTTCAAACGCGAGATTTGCCCTGCGACTCAGTTCCGAGGAGCCAGCGGAGGTTCCATGGGTGTTTGTCAGTGCTCCCCGGGCTGAAACCATGCCCCAGGGGCCAAACGTGATCCTCATCTGCGTGGATACCTTCCGCGCGGATATGCTCGAAGCCGTCACCATGCCCTTCCTGGCCGGGCTGATGAAAAGCAGCAGCGTGTTCACCCAGGCCATGGCCCCCAGTTCGTGGACCGTGCCGGCCACGGCCAGCATTCTCTCCGGCGTTTATCCTCACGAGCACGGCTACATCAGCAATGCGCTGATGAGATTCAAGGCCGTGGAGATGCTTCCCGAGCAGTTCCGCAAGGCCGGTTACAAGACCGCGGCCATTTCCAGCAACCGGCTGATCGACCCACGCTTTAGCTTCGGCAGAGGCTTCGAACAGTTCATTTCCCTCGGCCGGCAGCAGCGCAACTATCTCAATTCCGGCCGCATTCTGACCCTGCGGGCCATGGACTGGCTGCGGGCAAACAAGGCCGGCACGTTTTTCCTGTACCTGCATTACAATGACCTTCATTACCCCTACCTGGCCCCGCCGCCGGATACGTTCCTCACCCTGGAAGGAGGCTGGCTTACCAGGCTGCGCTCGCTTTATTCCTGCCTGCGCTATGACTCCATGGATTTCACCAACCTCTGGCTCATGGCTCACCCGGAGGCCGTGCCCCTGGTGATCTCGCGTTACCAGGGCGAAATGCGCTACTGGGACCGCCAGTTCGAGATGCTCATCAACTTCCTGGGCCAGGAAAAAATCCTGGCTAATACCCTGGTCATCGTCGTGGGCGACCACGGCGAGGCCTTTGGCGAGCACGGCAACTACCGCCACGGCGCCAGCCTGTTCGAGGAAGAGGTTCACGTGCCGCTGGTGCTTTTCGATGGCCGCTATCCCCGGGGCCTGGAGATAGACCTTCCCGTATCCACCACGGAGGTCGCGCCGATCATTGCTGAACGGGCGGGCATATCTCCCGCGGCCTCCTGGGCCGGGCGCAACCTGTCGCAGCTTGTCTCGGGCCAGGCCGAGCACCCGCTCGGCTCACTCCTCCTCTACAAGCATTTCATTCCCATGATGGGCGTGCCCACGGACTTGAAGGTCTGCCTGGCCGCCAGGGCCGGAGGGCAGAAGATCATCCTGGATTATGACCCGAGAACCCAAGCCACCACTCCCTTCTTGTTCAACCTGGCCCAGGACCCGGGGGAGAAAATAAACCTGTGGGACCAAAGCGCAAAGCATGAACTGGAGCTTTACCAGTGGCTCGTTGATTTCATGCCGGAACCTGAAGAAATCATCGAGCTGGCACCCGCAGAGACCGACGAACAACTGCTCAAGGATCTCAAGGCCCTGGGATACGTAAAATGACGCTCTGAGAGCGTGTATGAAAAGGTCTTTGAATTTGGATTGCGGCGGCTTGCCGCCGATTTTGTCCCGGGAGCTTGCTCCCGGAAAAGCCCGCCAGCAAGCTGGCATAACCAAAGCGGAAGCAAGCTTCCGCACTCCAAAGGGCCGCATAAATAATACCGCAACGCATTCAAACTCCCGACCCTTTTCGTACACGCTCTAAGGTCACCCGCGCCCTGAAAGTCTTCAGTTGACAAAAAATCTTAACGCCCTTCGTGTCTTTTCGTGGATAAATCCTTTCTTCCTCTTCATTGGCGTTTATCCGCGTCCATCTGCGGTTTCCAATTCTTCTTTGGTTGCGGCCCTGCCGCGCTGGGTAATCTGCGGATGAGCTTTGTTCGTCATTTCAGCAGACTGCGGGCGATGGTTTTGCGCTGGGAAGGGTTGGGCCGGACCAGGACGGGCAGGCATTGGGCGTCGCGGAGGAGGCGGGAGAGGGGGTGGTCGCGGAGGAGGGAGGAGGGGCCGGAGAGTTCGATGGCGGCTTGGAGGACGCGGAGAGCGGAGTCGGTGGCAAAGCATTTGGCGTGGGCCGCGAGGAGCTTAGGCCCGCCTTCTTGGCTCTCGGCCGTGGCGGTCCAGCCGGCTTCCCGCTCGGCTGAGCTCGCCGCAAGCCAGTCGCCGGCCGCTTGGTAGGTGAGGGCGCGGGAGGCTTCGAGAGTCATGGCGATCTCGGCCAGCAGGTGCTCGGCCGGATGGCTTTTCTGCTCGCCGGAGACGAGGCGGGCCAGGGAGGGGTTTTGGCGGAGCAGGTCTTTAGTCGCCTGCATCAGGCCCACGGCCAGGGCGGCCAGGAGCACGCCGGCGGGCTGGAGGGAGGAGTCGGCCAGGGCATAGCCTTGGCCCAGAGGTCCGATCATCTGGTCCGGGCTGACGGCGCAGGCGTCGAGGACGAGGTCGGCCGGGGGCAGGCCGCGGAGACCAAGGCGGGGTTCGGTGCGGGCGAGGAGGAGTCCGGGAGCGCCGCGTTCGAGGAGGAAGGCGGAGAGCCCGGCTTTGAGTCCGGCCTGCGGGTCGGTAGCGGCAAAGACGATGAGCCAGTCGGCCTCGGAGGCATTGGTGACCAGGGCCTTGCGGCCGGAGAGGAGGAAGTGGTCGGCTTCGCGGGTGGCGCGGGTCTCGCGGGAATCATCGCCTTCGGGCTCGGAGAGGGCGAAGGATAGGAGTTTGCGGCTGTGCACGATCGAGTTGAGCCATTTTTGTTTTTGGTCGGGAGAGGCGGCGAGGAGGATGGGCAAGGTTCCCAGGCTTTGGATCACGACCAGGAGCGCGGTGGACGGGCAGCCGCGGGCCAGTTCCTCCACCACCAGCGCGACCTCGAGCAGGCTCGCGCCCTGGCCGTCATACTCCCGGGGGACGAACAGGGTCAGGAACCCCTGGTCCCAGAGCCGGGCCAGGGTCTCGACCGGGATCCGGGCCTCGGAGTCCACCAGGCCGGCCTGGGGGCCAAGGGTTTGCTCGCGGAGCTGTTCGGCGGAAGTTAAGAGTCGGGCCAGCCGGCCGGTTCGCTCGATCATCGGATATCCCTTTCCTCAAGACGTTTTATCGTTTGCCCGCCTGATGCCTCACATGATTTTTTCGACTCGGACCTGATCTCCGGCCCGGAGCTTGCCTTCCTGGATCTGCGCGGGGGAGAGTTGAACGATTCCCGGCTTGGCAACCGGCTCACCCGCGGTTACGTGCAGGGAGCGCAATCCGCCCCACCACCAGTGGCGGTGGGCCACGTAGAGGATGTCCCCGGGCCGGGCCTTCATCCGGGCGAGGTCGTCGGGGTGGAGGATGGCTTTGTCCTGGGCGGCGTCTGCGGCTTGGAGCTCTAGGAGGATAGTCTCGCCGGTCTCGCGGTCGTTGGGCTCGCCGGCCTTGAACAGGCGCTTGCCCTGGGGGATGGTGCCGACGGTGAGGCCGATGATCTCTTCGTCGGGTTTCGGCCGGGTGAAGAGGGTGACTGTAACTCCAATCAAACCGCAGGCGAAGACGCCGTAAAGGGCGCGCAGGTAGTTGTAGCCGGTGCCGGGGTCCATGTGATGGAGGAAGGCAAAGGGCCAGATCACCTGGGGCCAGATCAGGGAGAGGATCATGGCGCCGGCGCCCCCGAGCAGGGTGGCGAAGGCGGCCGCGGGCGTGTAGCGTTTCCAGAGCATGGCCAGGATCACGGCCACGATCAGGGGAGGGGTGGTGGCCGCGGTGAAGGTGCCATGGGCCACGTAAATGGACTGGTACTGGGCAAAGACCGGCACCAGCAGGATGCCGATGATGGCCACGGCCATGGAAGAAGTTTTGGCCAGGATCAGGTAATGCCGGTCCGAGCGACGGGGCGCGATCAAGGGCTGGTAGATGTCGTTGACAAAGATGGCGGCGCAGGCGTTGATTAAAGCGTCCACCGTGCTCATCAGGGCCGCGGTGAGCGCGGCCATGACCAAGCCGAAGATGCCGGGCTTGCAGACCAGCTCGGACACGATCACGAAGATTTTGTTGGGGTCCGCGTCCGCCGGGATCATGCCGTAGGTCTTCATGGCCTGTCCCACCCAGCCGGCGCCGGCCACGGCGATGGCGGCGAGCGGCATCAGGAACAGGATCACGGTGAAGATGGCCTTGCGGCCCTCGCGCACGCTTTTCACGGCCAGGAAGCGCATGATCAGGCCCTGGTTGGCGAAGTAGAAGGCCATGGAGCTGCCGAAGAAGTCCTGCCAGAAGATGCCGACAAAGGGGAAACTGGGGGGCGAGCTGAAGCCGGAGAAGGGGAGCCGGTGGTCGAGGGGAAGCCCTTGCCAGAAGGCCTCCCAGCCGCCCACGTAGCGGACGCCCAGAAAGAGCAGGAGCAGGCCGGCCAGGAGCAGGAGGATGCCCTGGGCCAGGTCGGTCATGATCACCGCGGTCTGGCCGCCGAAGGTGCAGTAAAGGCCGGTGATCAGGGCCAGCACCACGCTCCAGCCAAAGACGCCGCCGCCCAGGGACTGGTAGAATTCGTGGCCGGCCACTCCGCCGGCCAATTGCCCGCCGATCAGGGCCAAGGGGCCTTTGCCGAGCAGGGCGTTCAGGGCCACGCCCAGGGTGTAGAAGTTGATGCCGATGTAGCCGAGCATGTAAACGAGCATAATCACGAGCGCGGCCACCCGGGTGGGACGGTTGAACCGCTTCTCGAAATATTCCGGGATGGAAGTGACCCGGGCGAAGTAAATAATGGGCAGCCAGCCGAGCACGAAGAGCGGGGCCAGGAACCAGTCGTTGGTATAGGTCATGGTGGCGCTCAAGCCGTAGCTGAAGCCGACCGCCGAGTATTTGATAAAGCTGTAAGAGCCCACCACCACCGAGATGCAGGAGAAGGCGATCAGCCACCAGGAAAAGCGCTGGCCGGCCAGGAAAAAATCCTTGGTGGTCCGGCTCCAGCGGCCGAAGAAGCTGCCAAAAAGGAGGATGCCGATCAGGTAGGCGAAGATGATGGCGTAGTCGAGGGGAGTTCCGACGGAGCTGCTCATGATGGCACCTGGATCAGAGGCTGGCCAGCAGGATCCAAAGCCCGTGGCCGCCGGCGTAGCCGATGAAGCCCAGGATCAGGATCCGCCGCGTCCGGCGGTCGGCCGGGTGGTCGGGCTCGGCCCCGCCCAGCCGGAAACAGAGCCAGAGGGTGAGGAGAAAGAACAAGCCGCCGATACTATACTGATACAGCCACTGCCATCCGTTCAGACTCAATGCATTCCTCCTGGCAAAATCAATCGCATCCTAGCTCAGCCCTTGATGAGAGTCAACCGCTGCAAACATTTTGCCACCATCATTCCTCCGGCTAAGTCATAAGTCAGTGCCTGGCACCATCCTGGCATTCATGGATTGGAGGACTTGCTGGAGCAGGTCTTTTAAAGCCTGGCTGTAGTGCATGGGGTAGTCAGCCGGCTGGCGGAGCCGGCGGATCTCCGGGGCCAGTTTCTCGCGGCTTTCTTTGGCCCGGAGCTGGACCTCGGAAAGCGGCGGATGGGGCTTAAGGATTTGGCCTTTCTTCATAACCGGCTCGAGCAGGGCCTTGCCCGGCAGCTCTTCATCCGCCTTGCCGATCACATCGCCCGCGTATCTCCCCTGCGCATCGTTTTGGCGAAAGACCTGCTTGCGGCCGGGGTAAGTCTCCTTTTCCAGGCTGAGCTTGACCTTGGGCTCGACCTCTCCGCCCTCGATCAACTCGACCAGCTTGTAAACCCCGCCCAGGGCCGGCTGGTCGCGGGAGGTCACCATCTCCGTGCCTACGCCGAAGAGATCAATGGCCGCGCCGTCCTGAATTAGCTTCTCGATCCGATATTCGTTCAGGTCCGAGGACACCACGATCCGCACGTCTTTCTTGCCCGCTCCATCCAGAATCCGGCGCACTTCCTTGGAAAGCGCGCAGAGGTCGCCGCTGTCCAGGCGCACGCCCCGGATCGGCCCCGGCATCCGCGCGACCTTGCGGGCGGCCTCCAGGGTGTCATAGGTGTCGAGCAGGAGCACGGTGGTCTCGGGAAAGGCCTGGCGGAAGGCGTGGAATGCCTCTTCTTCGGAATCGAAGGCCATGATGAAGGAATGGGCCATGGTGCCGACCGGCGGCATGTTCAAGATGCGGGCGGCGTGCACGTTGGAGGTGCCGACGCAGCCGCCGATACAACAGGCCCGGGCCGCAAGGACCCCGGCCTCCGGACCGTGGGCGCGGCGGGCGCCAAAGTCCACCACCGCCCGGCCCTGGGCCGACTCGACCACCCGGGCCGCCTTGGTGGCGATCAGGGTCTGGAAGTTGATGGTCGAGAGGAGGTAGGTCTCGACCAGTTGCGCCTGGATGATGGGCGCCGTTACCCGCAACAACGGCTCATTGGCAAAGGCCGCCTCTCCTTCGGGCAGCGCCCAGACTTCCCCTCCAAAGCGGAACTCGCGGAGGTAGTCAAAGAAACGGCGATCCACGTGCTGGAACGCGGGAAGCGATCGCAGATAGTCCACCTCATCGGCGTGAAAGCGCAAGTCCCGGAGATAGTCGAGCGCCTGTTCCAGGCCGGCGAAGATGAGGTAGCCCCGGTTTTCAGGCAAGCGGCGCACGAACAGCTCGAAGCTGGCCTCCACTTGCTTTTTCGCCTGGAAATAGCCCGCGGCCATGGTGAGCTGGTAGAGGTCGGTCATCAGGCCGCTGGAGGCGCAGATCAGTCCCGGCTTGTCGGCGTTCCCGCTCATGGCTGGATGCGATAATAAAGATCGGGCCGAGATCTGTCAAGCGACAGCGAAGGACCGCGCCTTGCCCTCCCTCATTTTTCCGTGAACCGGGGGTAGGGGCGCGATTTATCGCGCCCTTGCCGGGAGGTGGGCGCAATCAATTGCGCCCCTACGAAGACCGAAAATACGCGGCGCGGTCACCAACTGAGGGAGGACAAGAGGACCGCGCTTGAACCCGCTTTTTTCTTGACAAAACTAAGGCGCTTCTGCCATCATGGAAGCCCTTCGACAACGCGGGCCAGCAGCTATCCTTTCCTGGTGAGGGTGCGGGCATGAAAAGAGATTGGGTTAAGGCGTTTGTGGTTCTGGGCATGGTTGTCTTGCTGCCGGCTCTTTCCGGAGGGCAGCCCATGTCAGAACCGTATGACGTGGCGGTGATCGGCGCCGGCGGCGGGGGTCTTGCCGCCGCGGCCCGGCTGGCCAAAGCCGGGAAGAAGGTGCTGGTGCTGGAACAGCATTCCAAGGTCGGCGGTTACATGACCAGCTTCCAGCGCGGCGATTACACCTTCGAGGTGTCGCTCCACGCCATGGACGGGCTGGATGATCCCGGGGGCATGAACCGGGCCGCCTTCCGCGCGCTCGGCATCCTGGACAAGGTCAAGCCGATCAAGCTCGACCCCATGTACCGCTCGGTTTATCCGGATTTCACCCTGGATGTGCCGGCCGACGCCGGAGCTTACCAGGAGCTGCTCAAAGAAAAGTTCCCAGCCGAAGCCAAAGGCATTGACGAGCTGTTCGAGAACCAGCGCACCATCAACCGCGCCATGCAGGCCTTGATCGGCCTGACCGGGGAAGAGCGGGGCAAAAGCCTGAGCACCATCCTTTTTCATCCCTGGATCTTCTGGCCCGTGATCAAATATTGGAACGCCACGCTTTCGGAGATGCTGGATGATTTCATCCACGATCAAAAGTTGATCGCGGTCTTCACCCAGCTCAGCGGCTTTGCCGGGGCCGAGCCCAACCGCCTCTCGGCCATTTTCTTCTCCGTGCTCTGGAACAGCTACCACCTGGGCGGTTATTACTACTTCGTGGGCGGCTCTCAGTCGGTCTCCAATGCCCTGGCCGAAGTGATCCAGGAGAACGGGGGCGAGATCAAGCTCAACACCCTGGTCACCAAGATCGTGATCGAGGGCCGGAAGGCGGTGGCCGTGCAAACGAAAGACGGTTCCGAATACCGCTGCCGCTTCGTGGTCTCCAACGCCAACGCGCCGGACACCTTCTTCAAGCTGATCGGCAAGGAATACCTTCCCGCCGATTACGTCCAAAAGCTCGAAAGCCTGAAGATCGGGCTCTCGGCATTCCAGGTCTTCATTGGCGTGGACCACGACTACCGCGACCTCTTCCCCAAGAGTCACGATCTCATGCTCAACGTTACCTACGACCAGGCCGAGAACTTCGGCTACTACGACCGGGGCGAGCCGGAAAAAGCTCCTTTTGCCATTGTCAATTATTCGGTGGTGGATCCGACCGCAGCCCCGGCCGGCAAGAACGTGATTTGCCTCACCTCGATCATGCCCTATGACTGGCAGGACGGCTGGCACGAAAAGGAGAGTTACGCCCAATACAAGGCCCTCAAGGAAGAAGTGGCCTGGGCGCTGATCCGGCGGGCTGAGGCTTTTCTGCCCGACTTGAGTTCGCATATCGAAGTGATGGAGGTCGGCTCGCCCCGCACCATGGAGCACTACACCCTGAACCCCAAGGGCACCATTTTCGGGTGGGACAATACCCCGGAGCAGAGCATGATGAACCGTCTTCCCCAGGAGACGCCCATCGAAAACCTTTATCTGGCCGGGGCCTGGACCTTCCCGGGCGGCGGCCAATCCGCCGTGCTCTCGTCGGGGTTGATGGCGGCGCAGAAAATTTTAGACAAAGACCATAAATAATAAATAACAACGGATAGTTACACAGACAATCGCAGGAAAAGCTTGAGCATAAGGAAATGACGGATTCTCCCGGCAAAATCCGCTGGCAGATACCGCTGGCCCTTCTCGTCTCGGTCTTGATTTCTTACCTCGACCGCAACAACCTCTCCTTCGCCCTGCCCAAGATCGCCGCCGAATACGGCTGGACCGCCCAGGAAACCGGCAAATACGGCATGATCCTCTTCCTCGCCTTCTTCTTCAGCTACGGCCTGGCCAACCTTTGCTTCAGCCCCTTGGGCGAAAAGTTCGGGCCCCGGCAAAGCATCACGGCGGCGGTGATCTTCTTTTCCATCTTTACCATGCTCGGCGCCGCGGTGGGACATCTGTTTTGGCTGTTTGTGGCTACCCGTATCTTCCTGGGCCTGGGCGAAGGCGTGCACTTCCCCATGAACAGCCAGATCATCAAGAACTGGTTCCCGGTGCAGGAACGCTCGCGCGCCAACGGCCTGTGGATCGCCGGGGTCATGGTCTCGGTCATCCTGGCCCCGGTGGCGCTGGTGCCGCTGGTGGACGCTTTTGGTTGGCGCTTCATGTTCGTGGCCCTGGGCGTGCTGGGCATGACCGTTACCTTGCCCCTGCTTTGGATCTTCGTGTTCAACACTCCTGCCGACCACCCGCGCCTCAGCCTGGCCGAGCGCGACTACATCGCCGCGGGTATGGAGAAGGACGAGGTTCAGGCCGAGGGCTTCTGGAAACAGGTCGCGCCGATCCTCCGCCAAACCCCGTTCTGGCTCGCGCTCTCCGCCGGCATCCTCAACAACGCCGCCTCCTACGGGCTCATGCAGTGGCTGCCCATCTATTTTGTGGACGGCCGGGGCATGGAGTTCAAGAACCTCTGGTGGGCCACCTCCCTGCCCTACCTCTTCGGCATCGCCGGGATCGCGGTCATGTCCTGGCTCGGCGACAAGACCGGCAAGCGGGTGGTCCTGGCCGGCGTGGGTTACCTCCTCACCGGCGGCATCGCCTATTTTGCCGCCACCGCATCGTCCATCGAGATGACCATTATCCTTTTCTCCATCGCCATCTTCATCCAGATGAGTTACACTTCCCAGGAGTTCGCCATCCTCCAACGCCTACTCCCGAAAAACCGGGTCGGCACCGGCACCGGCTTTTACAACGGCGTGGCCATGATGGTCGGCGGCGTCCTCGGCCACTCGATCGTGGGCGGCGTGGTGGCCGCGACCGGCAACTATACCTCCGGCATTGTGGCTCTGCTGGCCGCGGCTTTGCTGGCGGGCGTGAGCATGCTAATCTTGAGTCGTTTCCTCAAGTATTAATTGAATAAGGAGAAGTTCATGGCGAAAGTTCGGGAAATGATCGCCGACATCCTGATTGACGCCGGCATCGAGTATGTCTTCGGCATGCCCGGGGGTTCCAACACCTTTTTGTTCGATCCGCTCTTCGACCGGCAGGACCGGATCAAGACCGTGCTGGTGCGCAACGAGCAGTGCGCTTCCGGCATGGCCGACATGATCGGCCGGCTGAGCGGCAAGCCCGCGGCCATCCTGGCCCAGGGCGCCTGGCTCGGCTCCAGCGCCGGGCTGGGGATCATGGAGGCTTTTCTCGCCGGCTCGCCCATGCTCATTCTGGCCGAGTTCTCCGACTACGGCGGCCTGACCCAGCACATGCCCTACCAGTGCATGAGCGGCGAATACGGCGCGGTGGACCTGCCCGCCATTTTCAAGGGCATGACCAAGTTCACCAGCGTGGCCCACCACCCCTCCGAGTTCCTCCACGGCGTCCAGCTCGCGATCAAGCACGCGACCACCGGCAAGCCCGGCCCGGCCGCGGTCATCGCCCGCTGGAACGTGGTCACCGCCGAGATGGACCCGGCCTTGATCGTCCCGCCCCTGCATCCGGTCCAGGGGCACCTCCAGGTCTCGCCGGCCTGTCTTTCGGTCGAGGACGCGGACCGGATCGCGGATTACCTGATCTCGGCGAAAGACCCGCTGATGGTGACCGGCATGGGCATCCACATGGCCAAGGCCTATGCCGAAGTGCAAGAGCTGGCGGAACTCCTGGGCATGCCCGTGGCCACCAGCGTCATGGGCAAGAGCACCATCGCCGAGACCCATGACCTGGCCCTGGGCATGACCGGCAATTTCGGGCAAAAGGCGGCCAACGAAAAGATCACCACCGCCGACCTGATCTTCGCGGTCGGCACCGGGCTGGCGCCGGAGAACAACAAGATGCTCTCGCCCGACTGGATCAAGCCCGCCCGGCAGAAGATCATCCAGGTTGACATCGAGCCGCTCAACGTCGGCTTCACCTACCCGGTCACCCTGGGCGCGACCTCGGAAGCCAGGCGCGGGCTGCGCATGGTCATCGCCGCGATCAAGGCCAAAAAGCCCAAGCTGGACGCGGCCGGCCGGATTCAGAAGCTAAAGAAAGAAAAAGCGGAAAAGAATTTCTTCACCGATCCTGCTTTCACCTCGGACGAAAGCCCGATCGCGCCCGAGCGGGTGGTCAAGGATTTGAACGATACAATCGGGGAGGATGAGTTGATCGTGCTCGACGGCGGCAACAACCGCATCTGGATGGGCAAATACTTCCAGTCCAAAAAAGCCGGCCAGGTGATCGCGCCCGGCGGCGTGACCCCGGTGGGCTGGAGCGTAACCGCCTCGCTCGCCGCCCAGATGTTCCTGAAAGACCGGAAGGTGGTCTGCGTCTGCGGCGACGGGGGCATGACCATGCAGCTCTACGGCCTGGAAATGGCCCGCCACTACCAGTTGCCCATCACTTACGTGGTCATGAACAACTCGGCCCTGGGCAACGTGATGGACTTTCAGCCCGACCACCGCCGCATCGCCACCGAATACCCGGAGCCGCGTTTTGCCGAGGTCGCGCGGAGCATCGGGCTGCTGTCCTTCAAGGTGACCAAGGCGGAGGACATCAAGCCGGCGCTGCACGAGGCGATCCGGAGCGACCAGCCGGCCCTGGTGGACATCACCACCAGCAAGCAAAAACATTTCAAGGTGATGATGTCCTGAGTTCCGCGTCATTTCCCGGCCCCATGAACATGAACTTGAACCTGAACGTGAACTTGAACCTGAACGAAAAAGCCGCAGCCTTTTTTCGGTTGCGGAAAGGGTTCGAAGCTAGAAGGATCCGCCGACAGATCGGATCGTCCGGCAGGGGATGAAACATGCCGTTGCTTGGTATGGCTGGAGTCTCGGTGATGTTGCTGCCGGCGCTGGAGGGTTTGCGGCTGGCCCTGGATCTGGGATTCCAGGCCTTCGAGATCCTGGGTGAATTTCCGCAATGCCTGTGCGAGGAGATGAGCGCGGCGCAAAGGCGGGAGGGGAAGGCCCTGGTGGAATCCTCGGGCCTGGCCCTGGCCCTGCACGCCCCTTTCACCAGCCTGAACCTCGCGGCCTTGAACCCGGGAATCCGGGCCGAGTCGGTGCGCCAGACCCTGGCCGCGATTGACCTGGCCGCGGACCTGGGCGGGAGGGTGGTGATCGTGCACAGTGGCGAATACATTCTGTCCCCCCGGTTCCGGAAAACGTCGCCCGCGGCCTTTCAGCTCCAGTGGGATTACAACCTCGCGTCGCTTGAGCAGGCCGCCCGGCGCGCGGAGGAGCGAGGCGTAATCCTGTGCCTGGAAAACATCGGGTTCGAGCCGAACGCCATTGATCAAAACGCGGACGACCTGTTGCGGATCCGGCAGGAGGTGGGGTCTCCGGCCTTGGCCTTCTGTATGGACATTGGCCATGCGCGTCTTAACCGCGAACTGCCCCAGGTGATCGAGAAGCTGGGACCGTTCACCCGGCATCTCCATTTCACGGACAACTTTGGCGAAAAAGACGATCATCTGGTAATCGGGGCCGGAAACTTCGATTATTCACCCCACCTTGACTTTTTTCTGAGCTTTGGGGATATTATTACCCTGGAAGTGATGGACCTCGGGACTGATCCGGAACCGGCCCGAAGGAGTTTGGAGTATGTAAGCAAGCTCTTGGGAGTTAGTTCTTGATTCCGGCCGGAACGTCCATCCTGCCCTCCTGGGGGGGACGGAGGATGGAATAGCGCGACATCAAAGGGGGGAGGTTACGTGCAACCATGACCATGAGTTTCGAACCCTTCCGGGGCGATTTAGAAGAATTGGAGAGCATGGCCCTCGTTTCCTACCGGGACGAATACGGTCTGGTCTCTTACATCAATAATTATTCGCCTCGCTACTTCGACTACCTGTTCGGCGGGCTAGAGCAGCGCGACCACCTGCTCGCGGCTTATGAGGAGGACAAGATCATGGCCTTCACGGCCCTGATTCCCCGCCGCTATCACTTTCGCGGTGAAATCTATCGCGGCCTGCTCGGCTGCCTGATGGTCACGCGCAAGGAAGCTTTTCGCCGCGGCCTGGCGATGGGCCTGGGCGCAAAAGCCCTCGAACTCTTCCATAAATACAACTACGACTTTGCCCTGGCTTTCCTCGATTCCGGCCATCGCTCGAACCAAATGATTAAGAAACTCAAGGTCGCGGGCAACCGCATCCAGGAAATCAAACGGATGGCCGTTATCTTCCGCGCCCTCGACCTCGGCCAACTCTTCGCCTTCGACGGCACCCGCTGGTACCAACGGGCCGGAATGAATTTTTTAAATCTGGATAAACTGGACGCCCAGTCTTCCCCGGCCCCGATCCGGCTCTACCAGCCCCGGGACCTGAGCGCCTGTCATGAACTGTTGGATAGCTACCGTCAGAAAGTAACCTTGGCCCGGGTCTTCGAGCCGGAGGAACTCGCGCGGGAGCTTTCCTACCCCGAGGTGGCGCACACCCTGGTCTGGGAAGAGGCCGGCAAGATCCGCGGTTTGATCAACTGGGTTTTGGTCGAGCATATCGCCCGATTTAGTCAGCCCTGGGCCTGGCTCAATCACATTTATTTGGAGGGTCTCGAGGAAAAGGAACAATGCGAGCTGGTTCGATCCTTCCTGCTCCACGCTCGAGCCCAGAAAGCGGTCGCGGTTCTGGAATGGTTTAAGAACTATTATCCCAAGAAGGCGCTCTGGAAAAATCGCTTCGTGCCTTATCCCCGCAGCATGCACGTGATTGCCGGAGTCTTTAACCCCAACCTGGACCTCACCGATATTCCGGACATGTTCGAGGTCATGCTCTAAAGGGGTCAGTGCTTCAATTTTCAATTTACATAACTGTATAGGAAGATCGGGGTGGCGGGCAGTCCCGGGAAAGATCACCGCGGTTCTGGACCTGCCATTCCCGGGTCGGCGGGCCGGAGAGCTTTCGCTCGGAAGTCCCCGCGGCATGCAATGGCAGTCCCTGGGCGCTCTTTCGGTCTGAGGCGCGCGCTTTCGGCCTGATCTGGCGCATCCCTCCCTTCTCTTGGGCTTGATCGCAGCCGTGATCTTTACCACTGCTGGGAGGACTTGGCCTTTTGCAACTGCCGCCAGAGCATATCAGCGCCCCAGACCAGGGCGGTGAGCATGAGCAAGGCTCCCAGATAATGCGCGCCGTGAGCGAGCCGGTGGTCCCAGGTGAGCAGGTTGAGGTGGCCGAGCAGATATTCCCAGTCATGGCCCTCGGCCAGATCCTTGCCGGTCACGCCGCCGAGGAGGATGAGGTCCAGGTCGCGGGCGTCGTTGATATACGGCGCCAGGTCCATGAAATTCTGGGCGATCCACCACAACCCCACCGACGCCCCGAACGCGTCCCGGTTCTTGAGCAGAAAAGCGGCCATCACCAGCGCCGGGATGAGAAGCTGGCCCAGGCTCCCGCCCAAGACCTGGAGAAAACGACCGAACGGACTGAAAATAATGTGCCCCGCCTCGTGGAACACCAGGTCCACGTTGTGCAGGAACGAGTCACCCGCATAATTTGATTCCACCGAATGGAAGATAAAACCCAGGCCCCAGATCACGAGGATCACAGACACGAGCACCCGGCCGGCCCAGCTCAGCCAGTTCACCTCTTCCGGCACCGAGAGGAAAAGGGCCCGGAAATAGTCCCGCCAGCTCGGCTGAGGTTGTCTCACATTCTTTTTCATTTTTTCCAACGGCATTTTTTCATTTCCCTCCCGCGGCTCCGGTCCCGGGGTGATCTGCCAACAAACTAGCGACCGCCGCCGTTTTCCCTCCTTCCGAAAATTGTTGACTGTCCCGATTTTTCACCATAGGGCTCGAGATGGAACCGATGATACCGGAAACAATTTTGAAAGCGGACAAAAGGATGTTGATGACCATCCCGATCCAGGTCACCAGCCGCACCTGGCGTGCTCGCTCAGTCTGGCCCTCTTGATTTGCGGACATCGGTTGCACCGGTGGCGTCAACTATTCTCCCATTTCAAGGTTATTGTCCAGCGGGACCAATCAGAACCCTCATCGTTCGATTGATACCGAGATCAAGAGCTCAGCGAAAAAGTTGCTCCTCGAAAATAATATAGGGCATTCGTGCAGCCTAATCAAGCGAACCCTGAGGCGGGATCGGTGATCTTCCTCAACCCTTATCAATTTCACACTTTTGCTCGGAATCCTCCACGATCTTTCCGTCCCGCAGTTTCACCTGGCGAAGGCGGCGGCCGGCCAGGTCCGGGTCATGGGTCACGATTACCAGGGTCTGGCCGTTCCGCTCGTTGAGCTCGTGGAAAATGTCGAAGATGTTCCTCGAGTTCCGGGTGTCGAGGTTGCCGGTATGCTCGTCGCCCAGGATCACCCGGGGCCGGTTGGCCAGGCCCTGACTTGACACTTCCGCTGGCCTTGGATACTCTAAAGGATACTTGCAGGCTGCCACTGGGGTTCCTTCCTGACGGACCGATTGCCAAGCGAACCTCAAAACAATGCGGGTAAGGAGGACGGATGTCGCGGAAAGCCGGGATCGTGGCAGGGTGTTGGTTACTGGCTTGCGTCGGCATCGGGCGTGGGCCGGGTGGCGCGCTCGCTTCGGAGCTTTCCCTGGATCTGGATCCTTTCCGCACCCAGCCCCGGACCGAAAAAATCTATCCCCTGGACAAATCCCAGCCCTTTTATCTTTCCCTGGACGCGCTCCGCGGCGCGGACAGCAGCCTGAGACCGGACGACCTCAAGCTCGATTTCGACTTTCCCCTGGTCTATCACCCCCGGATCGAGCGTTGGCTCAATTACTTCACCGTCGGCGAAGGCCGGGAGGTTTTCGCCCGCTGGCTGGCCCGGTCCGGCCGGTATGAAGAGATGATCCGCCAGATTCTCCGGGAGGAAGGTCTGCCTGAGGACTTCCTTTACCTGGCCATGATCGAGAGCGGCTTCAACCCGGTGGCCTATTCCCGGGCCCGGGCCGGCGGCGTCTGGCAGTTCATGCCCTCCACCGGCCGCAAATACGGGCTGAGCATGGACTGGTGGGCCGACGAGCGCCGCGACCCGGAAAAGTCCACCCGCGCCGCGGTCCAATATCTCTCGGACCTCTACGCTCGTTTCGGCTCCTGGCATCTGGCCGCGGCTTCCTACAACGCGGGCGAGGGCAAGATCCAGCGCGCCATTGACACTTACGAGACCGAGGACTACTGGGAGCTCCTGGATTATTCGTTCCTGCGCAACGAGACCAAGGATTACCTGCCCAAGATGATCGCGGCCGCCATCATCGCCAAAAACCCGGAACGTTTCGGCTTCACCGACGTGGCCCTGGAGCCGCCGGTGGAATACGAAACCGTCCCGGTCAGCGACGCCACCGACCTCCGCGTCATCGCCCGCTGCGCCGGCGCCACTTACCAGGAAATCCTGCGGCTCAACCCCGAGCTACTCCGCTGGTGCACCCCGCCCGGCCGCAGTTGGCAAGTGCGGGTGCCCAAAGGCACCGCCGAGACCTTCCAACTCGCTTACGCCCAGGTGCCGCCCTCCCAGCGGGTCACCTTCCGCCGCCACGTGGTCCGCCAGGGCGAGACCCTTTCCGAGATCGCGGTCGGCTACCGCACCGGGGTGGGCGCGATCATGCAGGTGAACGGGATCCGCAACCCCCGCACCATCCGCACCGGCCAGTCCCTGATCATCCCCACGCCCATCGGCTCCGCGCCGGCGGTGGCGGCCTCGGCGCCGCGCCCCACTCCGAAAAAATCGCCCGCCCCGCCGCCGGTTGCGAAAAATCCGCCGCCGGGGACCAAGAAGGTGGTTTACACCATTCAATCCGGCGACACGCTGTGGGCCATTTCCCTGGCTTATGACGTGACCGTGGCCCAGCTCAAGAGCTGGAACGGGATCCGCAACCATTACGAGCTCAAGCCCGGGGACACGATCATGGTTTACACCACCCAGTCCGAGCCGCTCATCCTGGCCTCGAATCCTCCGGCCACGCCTCCACAGAACAGCTCCTCCATCACCTACACCGTGCGCCGGGGCGATAACCTCTGGACCATTGCCCAGCGCTTCCGGCTCCGGATCGAGGACATCCAGGTCTGGAACTCGCTCGAGCGCGACCACATCCTCCAACCCGGCGACCGCCTGCAGCTCTTCGTGGCCAAAGAAAATTGATCTCGAGGATGCCGCTCCACATCCAAAAGCACATCGTCGGTCTCTTGCAGGTTAACTGCTACCTGGTCTGGCCGGAAGGCTCGCGCGAAGCCGCGGTGATTGACCCGGGCGGCCGCGGCCGCAAGCTCCTCGAGTCCTTACACGAGAAAAACCTCGAACTCCGCTACATCTTCCACACCCACGGCCACTGGGACCACACCGGCGCCTCCCCTTTCCTGTATCGGCAGACCTCCGCGCCCACTTACATGCACCCGGCCGACCACAACCCCCGCTCGCTCCTCAGCCGCCTCTTCCGCAAGGGGCATCCCTCGCTCCTGCCGCTCGCCGACGGCCAGACGGTCCCCCTCGGACCTCTCCTCTTCAAGGCCATCCATACTCCCGGCCACTCGCCCGGCAGCGTCTGCCTGCTCATCGCCGACGCGCTCTTCACCGGCGATCTCCTCTTTGCCGGCGGCGTGGGCCGCTTCGACCTCAAGGGCGGCAGCTTCCGGGAACTGATCAAGTCGCTCCGCGAGCGCCTGGCTCCGCTCCCGGATCAGCTCCGGGTGTTCCCCGGCCACGGTCCAGAAACCACGCTCGGCCACGAACGGGCGACCAATTCCCTGTTCCGGTCCAAATCCCGGCCCGAGGCAGACCGGTCATGAAAGTCGGTGTCATCGCCGACACCCACGGATTCCTCCATCCCCAAGTGCCCGAGGTGTTCCAGGGGGTTGACCGGATCCTCCACGCCGGCGACGTGGGCGGCCGCGAGGTCTTCCAAAAGCTCCACCTGATCGCGCCGGTGATCGGGGTGCGGGGCAATTACGACCAGGAGCTGGCCGGCCACCTGCTCCCGGACCCCTCCCTGATTGACCTGGACGGTATCCCCACCCTGCTCACCCACCGCTTAATCGCTTTTGAATGGAGCAGCGGCAAGGAAGAATTTGCCCGCGCCGTTCGCCAGTTTGCCGGCCACCCCAAACTCATCATCTTCGGCCACACCCACTTTCCGGTGGCCGAGGAGGTGGATGGCCTGTATTTCCTGAATCCGGGTTATTGCGGCCCGGACCCGCTGGAATGGGAACCCTCGGTGGGAATTCTTGACCTGCAGGAGGGCAAGGTTTCGGGCAAGATCATTAGCTTGAAAAACAGGTCGTAGGTCGGGACAAGAAAAAAATTTTCCTCTTTTCCCTGCCTACTACCTGCTCTATACTGAAGTTATGAGGATTTTGTTCGTATCCACCAACCGCTCGCGCGAGATCATGCCGCCCATGCCCCTGGGCATCGCCAGCCTGGTCCCTTACCTGGACCCCAAACGCCACCCTTACCAGGTCCTGGACCTGATGTTTGAGGACAAGCCGCTGCCGGCGCTGCGCCAGGCTCTCCGCGATTTCGAGCCCGAGGCGGTGGCCTTCTCGATCCGCAACCTGGAAAACCAGCTCTGGATCAAGCCCGAGTATTACCTGCCCGAGATCAAGGGCCTGGTGGACCAGGTCCGCCAGGACAGCCCGGCCAAGGTCCTGATCGGCGGCGCGGCCATCGGGGTGCTGCCGGAGGACATTTTTCGTTACCTGGAAGCGGACGCGGGTATTGCCGGCGAGGCGGAGGAAGTGATCGCGCCCTTGCTCGACGGCCTGGAGGCCGGCCGGGTCCCGCAGCATCTCCCCGGGCTCTTGCTCAAGACCCGCTCGGGCTGCGCCATCAAAGAGCCGGCGCGAATAGCGGACCTGGACCGCCTGATTATGCCTGATCGGCGCTGCCTGCGTCTGGAAGATTACCGCAAGGCCGGGAGCGGGCCCAACCTGGTGAGCAAGCGCGGCTGCGCCTTCAACTGCATCTTTTGCGACACCCCGGTCAGCGAGGGCGGCCGGGTCCGCGCCAAAAGCCCGAACCGCGTGGCCGACGAGGTTGGTAGCCTGCTCGAACTCGGCTTTGAAGACTGTTTCATCACCGACCCCATCTTCAACTATCCGGCGGGTTACGCCGAGGCCGTGGCCCGCGAGTTCATCCGACGCGGCTTTATCACCAAATGGTCCGCCACTCTTCACCCGCGCCACCTCTCCTTCGAACAGCTTGACCTGCTCAAAAAAGGCGGGCTCTCGCTGGTCCTGCTCGGCTCGGACCACGCCTCCGCGGACATGCTCGAAACCTATAATAAGCAAATCACCCCCGATGAGCTGACCAAAGCGGATGAGCTCTTGCAGAAGGTGCAGATCCCCTATTTCCTGAGCCTGCTCTTCGGCGGGCCGGGCGAAACGAAAAAAACCATAGCACAAGCCCTCGAACTGGCCGCCTCCTTGCACCCGCGGCTGCTCACCATCCGCATCGGCATCCGCATCTACCCCGGCACCCCGCTCCAGCGCATGGCCGTGGCCGAGGGCCGGCTCAAGCCCCGGGCCGACCTGCTCAAGCCGGTTTTCTACCTGGCCTCGGGCGCTGAAGATTGGATCGTGGACCTGGCGAAAGAGGCCGCGGCTCCGCACCCGAACTGGATCATTTCCGGCCTCCAGAAAAGGCCGTAGCCAAACCGGCATTTTTGGCCTAAAAAAAATTGCCTTGCCTTTGCTCTTATGCTAGGCTTGAACCATGTTTTCCACCCGCCGCACGTTTTTGAAGCAGGCTTTTTTCACCGCGGCCCCGGCGGTGCTGGGACCGCGAAAGCTTTTGGCCCGGCCCCGGCCGGCCGAGGGCGAGATGCCGGCCCTGGTCTATCTGACGCCGGATGAGTATCGCACTATCAACCGCTGGACCCGGGAGATCATCCCCACGGAGCTGGTGCTTTCCGGCGAAGTGGACGTGGCCAAGAATATTGACACTTTTATTTACGAGAACCCCTCGCCCGACTGGGTGACCATGCTCCGCTATTTGCGGCTGGTGCGGTTCGCGGAAAAACTGGAGCCGATGCTCAAGCCGTTCATGCCCGGCATTGAGGACGATCTTCTCTCCTTGAAACGGGTGATTTGCTTTTTAGGCTATTATTCGGATGCCAACGGCGAGGCGGACCTGGCGCCGGAGCAACGAAAGATCTGGCCTTCGATCGGCTACTCCGGACCCAAGCCCGATGACTTTTTTCCGCCGGACCGCGAGATCCAACTCGACCCTTCCACCCTCCCCGACCGCCTCGGCTGATCTTTTCTGGGGTTTCACCCCAGGCTATCAAAGGCCGCCCCTTCGGGGCTGATCGGTTTGCCCGGCTAATCTCTCAATTCTCTTCCTCCCTGTCTGCTGCCTACTGTATGCGGCCTACTTTTCTGAATTACTTCCTACTGCTTTTAACCGCCAACCGTGAACCAGGAACCCTGAACTTTTCTCACCGGGGGACAGACATTCCTGTCCGTCAACATGCTAATAAAAGAGTGACCCACAGATTCCGCAGATTTTCAGAAAAGCTGGAAACTTATCAAGCTGGAATATCAATCTGGAAGGGGGACAGAAATTCCCGTCCGTCAACATTGAAATATACAGAAATGCAAACTAACAACTGAAGCTCTGACCCCAATTGCTCCCTGCTTAGGCACTGTCCGCTGATCATTATGTTTTATGTTTAGATCTGACCCCAATATTCAATATTCACGGCGGCTTTCAGCGCAATCAGACATTGGAGCGATGGGATTTGAGGTGTCGAAAACCGCTAATTCATGGCTGGCTTCAGCTTTGACAGGGACTCTATTGAGACTCATTTGGTGTCGAAAACCGCTAATTCACGGCGGCTTTCAGCTGGAAGTCTCAGTGGGCGGAGATTTTCCTTGGTGTCGAAAACCGCTAATTCACGGCGGCTTTCAGCTGGTAAATCGCGTATGCACGGTAGCGATTTTGGTGTCGAAAACCGCTAATTCACGGCGGCTTTCAGCCGACCGTCTCGAACTATTCTTTTTTCAAAGAATATTCGCAAGGTGTTCTTAAAAATTTGGCCTCACACCTTGCTTTCTAACCGTGAATTTGCGGTTTTCCTCATCTCCGGAGCCGGGATCCGCTCCTTGGTGCGCATGGCTCCTTGGCAGCTTTTTCCGGCCCAAAGACTCATGACAAGATGAGTAATTAAAAGCCTACTCTGAAACAATCTTTTTGTCAAGTTTTTTTTGATCAACGGGTAGCTGAATCTCGCCCCAGAAAACCCGGGCCAGAACCCGAGCGGCATTCGCGTCGCTGTTGTCTTTGTTTTGGCAGTATTCGCATTCGAACCGGCGCCTCTTTAGCTTGTTATCTTTACAGCGAGTTGTGTCTTCCTGCTTTTTTCCGCACTTGCCGCAGTGCTGAGAGGATTCAAAATAGGGCACGGTGACGATTCTCATTCCTCGCTCCACGGCCTTTTCTGCGACCTTACGGCGGATTTTTCCGTAGGCGAAGAAAGCCAGCCGGCGTTTTTGGTCCGGGTCGAGCACCTCGTATCCGCGGGCGCGAAACCCGCGTAGGCTTTCAAAGACAATCAGGTCCGCCTGGTGCTTTTGGGATGCCTCGATTATCTGAGCGGCGTTGAGCCTGACCCAGTCGCGGATCATCCACTGGGTGTGAAGGCCAAGTTTCCGCAGGTCGTGAATGCCAAGGACGCCTTGGTCCTTTCCCCTGTCCGTTGCGCGCTTCTGAGTAATTTCAGAGGCTTCCTTGGCCCAGCTTTCCAGGTGCATTACCACGTGCTCTTTGCCCAGTCCCTTCTTTTTATCGAATCTTTCCTTTCTCTTTCTTCCATCCTCGACCTTGGGCGTCTCCGAATAGAGCCTGTCAATTTTGATAATCTTCAAGGGTTCTGCCTGGATGAATTTTTTTCCCTGAAAAACCGCGGCGCCAGCTTCCCGTGATCCCAGGTCCACGGCCAGGATTTTCAGCTCCTTCTCCGGCTGGCCGGAAAAAGTTTCCAGCAGTCTCTGGCGCGCGGCCTCAAGAAATTCCTGATCCTGTTTGCGGCGGGGAAACTTTCGACTGCGCAGTTCGTCAATCTCGTCCTGGCTGACGCCGAAGCGAGATTTCGCCTGGGGCACGCTGAAGCGGAACCCGACCCGGGCCCGCGTTCCGACAAAGTGCGCATGCGCGCTCGAGATTTTCGTTGGGTCTGGCTGAGGATCGTAGTCCTTGGGCCAGGGCTTAAAGGCGAAACGCTCGAAACAGCCTTCGGGCATGTCGTCGAGACGGAGCTCGATCACCGATTTCTCGAAGTCCGGGCGGAAGAAATCCTTGCCGAAAATCTTGGGCATGGGCAGATGCCGGCTGGAGGGGTAACGGAAAGAAGGTTTGCTCGGACCGGCCAGATACTCCTTGCGCCATTCGCGGTAAAGCTGGTCCCAGGGCTGTAAATCCGGCCGGTTGGCCAGCTCCGCTCCATATTTTCGGCAATCTTCTGTATGCGGGTTGTATTCGCATTCCTGGTCATCGCCGAAATTCTGGCAATGCTGAAGAGCTTTGTCCTCATTGATTCCCAGAGCCTTAAGGTAATCTTCCCATGCCTGCGGAAAATTTTCGGCTTGAGGATTCTCCTTTAAAAACTTTTCAATAATCTTTGGATCATTCTGATTGTTTTTGCGCATCTCCAGATATACGTTGGCATCATTAATAAAATGTTTTTTATTAAATCTTCTCCATTTCTTTGCTCGACAAAAATCATTGAATTTGGCGCAAAGCGGGCCATGATTTTTTCCGCCAAAGCGGCTCCCGGCATACTGGCAGTTATCCTTTAAATCTTTAAGGATTTCCCATCTGCAAATTCGGGGATTTTTGGAGGGCTTTTGGCCCTTTTCCTTGGTCAAGATATTTTTAAAAATGGCGTTGAATTGTTCCCGAATCTTCGGCGTCAATTCTGGGTGTTGGGTCTCCCATTCCTCCTTTTCCAGTTTCCATAGCCCAAATTGCTTCTCTCGGTTTTCTTTGATCCGCTGGTATCGGGCCAATACCCATTCTGCCGCGGCTTTCAACAATACCTGCCGGTGCGCCGGGTTCAATTGAGCCAGCCGGCCGAAGAGTCTTTTTGCCGTCGGCGTCAATGGGAGCACGGCCACAGCCCTGGCAGAATCGAGAAGCTCCAGGGAAAATAAAGAATTGTCCAGGTCGGGTTCTTTTGCCATCGCCGCCACCAAGTCAAATAGCTTCCGCCTAATGCGATCAGAATCTCCTTTCTCTTTTATCTCAAGAATCGCATCAGGCTCCAGAATAAAATCCCAGAATATCTTCGTGGCATCGCTGCCTTTTTTCCCTCCCGGCCGAAAGCTCATCAACCACTGGCAGATTTCCGAAGCGTCGGCGTTAAATTGCTCGAAATGCTCTCGCAGTCGCTTGACCTTGCCTCGGAAGTCCTCGCGTTTTTCCCCCGGAAGACGGCGAAGACCCCGGACCAGCATTCTTTCTTCCCGGTATCGAGTTAGCGCCATGGTCGAAAGTTCCCATCAAATTATCCGAAAAGCACAGAATTAAGTCAAATCAAAGAGTGCGATTGGGAGATCGGGGGCAGGTCTTGACATTTGACATTTGAACCAGTGAACAGTGCACAGTGCTTGGATTAAAGATCCCCAGGCGGAAACCATGGGGTGGTTGCCGCGTTGGATGGGGTGGTTCGCTGGCAGGATGGGGTGGTTGCTGAGCAGGATGGGGTGGTTGGCTTGCATGATGGGGGGACGTTTGAAGAGGGTATTTCGTATGTCGTATGTAGTATTTCGGGAAAGCGAAGAAGAAGAAACCAATAGAAATTTCGCCAGGTTAAGTTGGTTCCCGGGTAGTCGGAGAGGAGTATCTGGGGATTTGGAAGAGCCGGGGCCGGAAATGGGGGTGCATCTTGGGGGCATTGGGACAAAAAGGCATTGAGAAATTGCCAGGTTAGCATATCGAACAATCGTTTTATTTCAGCCTTCATCCTTGACCCTTGATCCTTGATCCTTCATCATCCCCTATTATGTAGAAATGTTGCAGTTCTGAAGGCTGTCAATAGCGGACAGTAAGCAGTAAACAGTGGAAAATTTTGGATTTTAAATCCCTGCCGGCTGTCTCCTCTCTTAATGGGCCTGCCAGCGCTTGAGCAGGCGGCGGAAGTTGGAGCGATCCAGATGGGAGAGGCGGGCGGCCCGGGCGACGTTGCCGGAGGTCTTAAGGAGCATTCCGCTCAGGTAGCGCTGGTGGAAAAAGGCCTGGGCACGCTCTTTGGCCTGGACATAGGGAAGAATGAGGAGTGGGGCTTCCGGGTTGGGGGGCAGGAGGATGCTGCTTTCTCCCAGCGCAATTTCCGCGGGCAGGTCCTGCAAGCGGATGGTGGCCTCCGCGGCCAGGATCACGGCCCGCTCGATGGTGTTCTCCAACTCCCGCACGTTACCGGGCCAGAGGAACGCCTGGAGGCAGGCGAGCGCTTCCGGCTGGATCCGGGTCACGGATTTTCCAAACTTGGCCGCGGCCAGGGCCAGGAAATGGCGGGCGAGCAAGGGGATGTCGCTGCCCCGCTCGCGCAGGGGCGGGACCTGGATCGGCACCACGTGGAGCCGGTAAAAGAGGTCTTGGCGGAAAGCGCCTTGGCGCACCGCGGTTTCCAGGTCATGGTTGCTGGCGGCGATGACGCGGACGTTGACCTTGGCGGTGCGGTTGGAGCCGACCCGCTTGACTTCGCCCACCTCGATCACCCGGAGCAGTTTCACCTGGGAGTAGGTAGAGATATCGCCGATTTCGTCGAGGAAGATGGTGCCCTGGTCCGCGGACTCGAACAGGCCCACGTGCTGTTGGATAGCGCCGGTGAAGGCGCCTTTTTCGTGGCCGAAGAACTCGCTTTCGAACAGGGTCTCGATGGCCGCGCAGTTGACCACCACAAAGGCCCGGAGGCGCCGGGAAGAGAGCTGATGGACCGCATGGGCCACCAGTTCCTTGCCGGTGCCGCTTTCGCCCTGAATCAGGACCGGGCTTTGGGTGGGGGCCACCCGTTCGATCAGGCGGAACAGGTCCTGCATGACCGGGCTTTGGCCCACGATGCCGGCCAGGGCAGGTTCCGGGAGTTCCTGGGCCCGGTGCATCCGGTGGCGGGCCAGGGCCCGGCTCACCGCCTGCTGGACCTTCTCGATGTCCTCGAACGGCTTGGCCAGGAAGTCAAAGGCGCCGGACTTGATCGCCTGCACCGTCTCGGGCAAGGTGGCGTAGCCGCTCATCATGATCACTTCCAGCTCGGGATCGCGGTGCTTGAGGATGGGCAGAGCCTCGAGCCCGCTCATGCCCGGCATGCGCACGTCGGCCAGGACCACGTCCACCGCCTCTTCTCCCACCACCTGCAATGCGCCGGGTGCATTGTCCACCGGGATGACTCGGTGGCCGGCGTTGCGGAGGATCCGCTCGCAGGCGGAGAGCATCAGCGGCTCATCATCCAGCACCAGCACCGTGCCGGGCCGGGAGGGAGCCAGGGGCCGCCCGTCGAATTCAGCGATTGGCACTGCTCTCGGCTTCTTGACCGTTGCCATGACCGCGCAAGTGCTCCAACTGTTCTTCCAGGTCCCGGATCAGTTGGCGGTTGGACAGCCGTATATGCTGGAGCTTGAGCGCTTTTTGCACGGAATGAAGCAACTCCTCCTGGTCCCAGGGCTTGGTGAAAAACCGGAAGACATCGCCCTGGTTGATGGCCTGAATCGCGGTGCTCATGTCGCCGTGGCCGGTGAGCATGATCCGGATGGTATCCGGGCAGCGCTCGCGGACCAGGCGCAGGAAATCCAGACCATCCATGCCCGGCATCCGGTAATCGGTAATGACCAGAGCCACCGGCTCGGTCACCAGCAGCTTGAGAGCCTCGGCCGCGTTTTCCGCCTCCAACACCTCCACCGGCTCCGCGCGTAAGACCCGGCCCAACGCCTTGCGGATCAAGGCCTCATCGTCCACAATCAATAGTTTTGCTTTTTCCATGTTTATCCTTTTATTTGGAGTTGACATTTAACTTATCGAAAAAATTCCGCTCTTCTTGAGGAAAAAGCTTGACAAAGCTCATCCAATCTACTATTCAAGGAAAGCGAATTGCACAATCTGTTCAAAAAAGTTTACAGTTCGGAGGCAGCGTGGGCTTTCTCGAGGTCTTAGTTGTAGATGATGAGCCTCAAATTCGTCGAGTTTTGGCCAGGTTACTCACGCGATTAGAATGCCATCCCCACAAAGCGGCAACCGGGGAAGAGGCCTTGTCTTGGCTGGGCGGCCACGCGGCCGACCTGTTGCTTTTGGATTTGCGGATGCCGGGCAAAAGCGGAATGGCGGTCCTGGAAGAGGTCCGCGGCCGCTGGCTGGACCTGCCGGTGGTTATTATCACGGCCTATGGGTCTCTGGAAAGCGGGATCGCGGCCATGAAGGCCGGAGCCGTTGACTACATCCAAAAGCCCTTTGATTCCGAGCAAATCCGGCTGGTGGTGGAGCGGACCCGAGAACGTAAGCGGCTCCTGGAAGAAAACCGCCGGCTGATCTCGGCTGATTCCGAGAAGGGCCCGCTGGCCGGGATCGTGGGCGACCATCCGGCCATGCGCGAGCTTAAGCGCCTGATCGGGCAAGTGGCCGGGGTGCCGAGCACGGTCTTGCTCTTCGGCGAGACCGGGACCGGCAAGGAATTGGTGGCGCGCACCATCCACCAGCTCAGCCCCCGTCAGGGAAAGCCCTTCGTGGTGGTCAACTGTGCCGCCATCCCTCACAGTTTGCTGGAAAGCCAGTTCTTCGGCTATGTGCGCGGGGCCTTTACCGGCGCAGTGGAACCGCGCAAGGGCTATTTCGAGGAAGCCGACACCGGGACCATCTTTCTGGATGAAATCGGGGAGTTGGACCTGGAGCTGCAAAGCAAGATCTTGCGCGTGCTCCAGGAAGGCGAGTTCATGCGGGTGGGGGAAGCCCGGTCCACCCTGGTGGATGTGCGGGTGATCGCGGCGACCAATCAGAACCTCAAGGAGGAAGTGGCAAAGAAACAGTTCCGGGAAGACCTTTACTACCGGTTGAGCGTGCTGCCCCTGCATCTGCCGCCGCTGCGCGACCGGATCCAGGACCTGCCCCTGCTCGTCGCGCACCTCTTGCCCCGGCTGTGCCGCAAGACCGGCAAGGAGATCCAGGAAATTGATCCCGAATACATGGAGCGCCTCGGTCATCATGCGTTTCCGGGTAATGTCCGCGAGCTGGAAAATATCCTGGAGCGCTCCCTGGTCCTCAACCCTGATTCCAAGCTGCTCGTTTCTTCCCTTCCCCCGGAAATCCGGACAGATGCTGCGGTGGCCAAGGTGCCCCTCAACACCGGCCTCTCGCTGCGCCAGGCCAAAGTGCTGGCCACCGAGGCCGTGGAAAGCAAACTCATCGCCAAGACCCTGGAAGAAAGCCAACACAACTTTGCCCTGGCTGCCCGCCAGCTCCGGATCTCCCGCTCGGCCCTTTATTACAAGGTCAAGAAATACGGAATCCCGCTGCGCCATCCGCGGCCCTCTTGATCCGTCCATTTTGGTGGACAGTTGCTGATCCTAAATTTGTAGGACTTTTTCAAACCCCTTCTAATCCCTACCATATTTCCAGGATCGCAATCCAAGAATCCATGGCATAGATTTTGCTTAACTAAATCTATCATCTTTAGGCCCGCAATTTATTTATCCAAAAGGAAAAAAATAATGGCCATGCCACATATTTTAGTAGTGGACGACGAACCTCTGGGCTTAGCCTACTTGCAGCGGGTCCTGAGCGCGGAAGGCTGGGAGGTGGAAGGCGCATCCTCGGGCGAACAAGCGGTGGAGACCTATCGGGGACATGATTTTGACCTGGTGCTGACCGACTACCGGCTGCCGGGTCGGGACGGGCTCCAGGTCCTGGAAGACATCCGGGCCATCCGGGCCGAAGTCCGGGTGATCCTGTTCAGCGCTTTCCTGGACGATGATCTGGACCGCGAGGCCCGGCGCCAGGGGGTGGACCGTCTGCTGTGCAAGCCCTTTCGCCGCAAGGTCCTTATTGCCATGGTGCAGGAAGCTCTGGCCGAGGCCGCCCGGGCCGCGAAATGGTCGCTCCATTTCGGCATGGTCGGCGAGAGCGAAATGATGCACACGCTTTATCAAAAGATACCCCGGGTGGCGGAATCGGACACTACGGTCCTGATTACCGGCGCGAGCGGCACCGGCAAGGAACTGGTCGCCCAGGCCATCCACAGCCAGAGCCGGCGGCGGGGAAAACCCTTGGTCGCCCTGAACTGCGGGGCCATTCCGGAAGGGTTGATGGAGAGCGAGCTCTTCGGCCACCTGCGCGGCGCTTTTACCGGCGCCATTCTGGACCACGCGGGCCGGGTGGAACAGGCCGATGGCGGCACTCTTTTTTTGGACGAGATCGGGGACTTGAGCCTGACCTTGCAGGTCAAGATCCTGCGCCTGCTCCAGGAACGCGAATATTATCCGGTCGGCTCGGCCCAGAGCCGGAAAGCCAACGTCCGGATCGTGACGGCCACCAACCGCAACCTGGAAGAGCTGGTCGCGGCCGGCCGGTTTCGGGAAGACCTGTTCTATCGCTTGAACGTGATTCCGCTTCACGTTCCCGCCTTGCGCGAGAAGCCCGCGGACATCCTCTTGCTCGTCCAGTATTTCCTGGAAAAACTGAACCGCCTGCACCACAGCCGGCTGGAAGGTTTCAGCCCGGAAGCTTTAGCCTGCTTGCAAGGCTATCCCTGGCCGGGCAATGTCCGGGAACTGGAGAACCTGATCGCCCGCCTGGCCATCCTCAAAGGCGAAGGTCAAGTCCAAAAGGAGGATTTGCCCGCGGGCCTGCAAAGTCGTGCGAGCCCCGCGCTCGTTTCACCGGCCGCCTTTGCCTCCCCGGGAGGACCGATCAATTTTCGGGAAGAAGTGGACCGCTTCGAACATCAGCTTTTGCTCCAGGCCTTGCAACAGTCGAACTGGAACAAGAACAAGGCCGCGGAGTTGCTAAAGATCAACCGGACCACTTTGGTGGAAAAACTCAAGCGCAAAAAAATATCGCGGCCGGTGGCGGCCCCGACCCTGCCCTTCCCGCCGCCGCGTTTGGTCAACCCTTCCTCGAATTCGTAGGGGCGAATCTCGTATTCGCCCAAAATCAAGGGGGCGATCACCAGGATCGTCCTTACTTTGCATCCAACCATCCTATTCATCGTTACAAAAGGGACGGAGCCCGAGGGTTCTCCTTTCCCAGGGCAGGTCGGCATACCAGCCCGATCATTCCCGGATCGGGACTTTGCCTTGACTTTATTCACTGAAAAAATAAGAATTCTAAAGTAGGTCGGATTACCCGCGAGTCTCCTGAAGCCGAGGCAAACAATTCTTCAGGGAGGAAAAAGGATGATGCAATTTGACGTTCCCGAGGTGACCATCCCGGACATCATAACCAGCCACGCCAAGTGGCATCCGAAGAAGACCGCCCTGGTCTTTGGCCTGCGGCGGGTCAGTTGGCGCGAGTTCAACTCCCGGATCAACCGGGTGGCCCACGCGCTCCTTGAGCTCGGCCTGCGCCAGGGCGACAAGGTCAGCCTGCTTTCCGGCAACCGCATCGAAATGGCCGAGATTATCTTCGGCACCCTCAAGGCCGGAGGCGTCATCGTCCCCCTCTCGGCCATGGTCCCGGGCGAGGGACTGGCCCGGATGATCGCCGACTCGGATTCCAAGGCGCTCTTCGCCGACCCCCTGATGGGAATGATCATCGCCCCTCACCGGCCGCAATTGACCCAGGTCCTGCCCGCAGGCTTCTTCTCCGTCGGCTTCGCGGCCGAGGGCTGGGCCCCCTACGAGACGCGACTCGCCCAGGTCCCGGACCAGGACCCGGGGATTCCTCTCCGCTATGCCGACGACTTCAACATCATCTACAGCTCGGGCACCACCGGGACCCCCAAGGGCATCGTCCACACCCACGCCGCGCGCCGCGATTTTGCCCTGGCCCTGGCCGTTGACTTACGGATTGACTCAAGCTCGATCCCGATCCTGAGCACGCCCATGTATCACAACGGCACCTGGATGATCATGCTTCCGGCCCTGATCGCCGGCGCCACCACCGTGATCATGGAGCACTTCGATCCCCGGGGCTTCCTGGAACTGGTGCAGAAAGAACGGGGCACGCACACTTTCTTTGTGCCCACCCAATTCATTGTGGTCATGGGCCTTCCGGATTTCGAAAAATTCGACGTGAGTTCCCTGAAGATCATGGTCTCGGCCGGCGCGCCCCTGCGCCGCGACACCAAGGAGCAAATCCTGAAGAAGTTCACCCGCAACCTGCTCGAGCTCTACGGCCTGACCGAGGGCATCGGCTCGACCCTGGAGCCCGAGGAGATGGAGGGCAAGATCGGCTCGGTGGGCACACCCATCGCCGGCACCGACATCCGGATCATTGACGATCAGGGCCGCGAGCTCTCTTGGGGCGGGATCGGCGAGATCGTGGGCTACAGTCCCGGCCTGTTGCGCGGCTATTACCGGCAGCCGGAAAAGACCGCGGAGGCGATCTGGAAGGATGAGGCCGGCCGCACCTACCTGAAGACCGGGGACGTGGGCAAGTTCGATGAGGACGGCTTTCTTTATATCCTTGACCGCAAGAAGGATATGATCCTCTCCGGCGGGATCAACATCTTTGCCACCGACATCGAGGAGGTGGTGGCCCGGCACCCGGCGGTGCTGGACGTGGCCGTGATCGGAGTCCCGCACGAGAAATGGGGCGAGACCCCGCTGGCCCTGGTGGTGCGGAAGCCCGGGGCCGCGGCCGGCGAAGACGCGATCAAGGACTGGGCCAACCCGCAGTTGGCCAAGTTCCAGCGGCTCTCCCGGGTCGAGTTCCGCGACTCCCTGCCGCGCAGCCCCATCGGCAAGGTCTTGAAGCGGGTGCTGCGCGAGCCTTACTGGCAGGAAGGCGGCAAGGTTTAATTCAGATATGAAAGAGAGCGATGATGTCGGGTCGTCTCGAAGGTAAAAAGGTCCTGGTCACCGGCGGAGCCATCGGTATCGGCAAGGCCATTGCCCTGGCCGCAGCCCGCGAGGGTGCGCAGGTTATGGTCGTTGATCTGGACGAGGCCGGCGCCCAGGCCTCGGTCAAGCAGATTGAGCAGGCGGGAGGAAAAGGCGCGGCCTTTGCGAGGGACATCTCCGACTACGCGGCGGTGGAAAGCCTGGCCTCGGAGCTGAGAGGTCGAGCGCTTCTCCCGGAGATCCTGGTCAACAATGCCGCCACCTGGATCGTCAAGCCCTTTCTCGAAACCGGGCCGGCGGACTGGCAGCAAGGCCTTCGGGTCACCCTGCTCGGCACCCTGACCTGTTGCCGGGTCTTCCTGCCCGAGATGGCGGCGAGAGGCGCCGGCGCGATCGTCAATATCGCCTCCGACGCCGGCCGAGTGGGCGAGCCGTCCTGGTCGGTGTATTCGGCGGCCAAGGGCGGCGTGATCGCCTTCACCAAGGCCCTGGCCAAGGAAGTGGGCCCCCGCGGCATCCGGGTGAACGCGGTCTCGCCCGGCTTTACCCGGACCGAAAAGGTCAAGGCGTTTCTCCCGGACACGGCCCCAATGGTGAAACGCTATCCCCTGGGCCGGCTGGGCGAGCCGGAAGACGTGGCCCAGGCCGTGGTCTTCCTGGCCTCGGACCGCGCCGCCTTTATCACCGGCCAGGTGCTGAGCGTCAGCGGCGGTTATTCCATGGTGGGCTAGAAGGAAAATGGACCGGAGAAAATTCCTGCAGCAATCGGCGCTGGCCGCAACCGGCCCGGCCCTTTCGCCGCGCCGTCTCTTGACAAAGCCGCGACCATGGCTCAGACTTAAAAGTAGCTTCCGCGAATGCAAGATCCAATGAAGGAGGGACGGTGATGGCGCTCTATTTGCTCATTCTTCTCAGTGTTCTTTTTGTGGCGACCCACTTCGCCCTTTCCCACGGCCGCCTCCGGGAAGGCCTGAAGGAAAAGTTGGGGCAACTGCCGTTCCTGGCCGTCTATTCCCTGGTCAGCATCGCCACCCTGGGCGGCGCCATCCTGGTCTTTGCCTATCATCGGCACCAGGGCGCATTGCTCTGGTCCACTCCCGGCTGGCTCTACCCGCCCATCTATCTCCTCATGCTCATCGCTTTCCTCTTCCTCGCGCTCTCCCTGGCCAACCCCTCCCCGGCCAGCCTCATGCCCGCGGCGATGGAACCGCGCGGCATCCTCCGCATCACCCGGCACCCGATGGACATGGGGCTCGCCGCTTTTGCCCTGGCCCATGTCATCGCCAACGGCTTTCTGGGTGACGTGGTCTTTTTCGGGTCCATCTTTGTGGTGGGATTCTTGGGCGTCTATCACCAGGACCGCCGCAAGGCGCGGGAAAAGGGAGAAGCCTATCGGGCCTTACAGGAGAAGACCTCCATCTTTCCCTTTGCCGCCATTATCCGGGGCAAGACCACCCTCGAGCCCGGCCAGTTCAGCCTGCCCTTGATCCTGATTGCGGTCATAGCTTTCCTGGTCGTGCTCTTCCTCCATCAGCGCTTGTTCGGAGTCGCGCCGTATTAGACCGCGGCTGCTCTCAGCGTGGAATGATCGGCAAAGTGATGTGCGAGGGACGCTCCCAATCGTGATAGATGGTCTGATTCGCGACCACCGCCTTGGTCGCGCCCGGCACCGGCTCGCCGGTATTGAGGTTGCGGTTGAAGCGAGGAAAGTTACTGCTCGACACCTCCACCCGGAGGCGGTGCCCGGCCTTGAACACATTGGACGTGGCCCATAAATCCAGCTCATATTTTTCCACTGCTCCGGGCGTCAGCGGCGTCGGGTGCTCCGGATCGTTGCGGCGATACATGGCGCGCACGATCCCGTCCTGAATGTTCACCGCTTTCCCGTCCGGATAAACGTCCACCAGCTTGACCGTCCAGTCGGTGTCCTGGGCATCCGAGGCCGCGTAGAGCGTGGCCGTGATCGGGCCGGTCACTTCCACGTCGCTCTCCAGCACCGGCGTGCTGTAACACAGCACGTCCTCCCGGTCCTCCAGCTCGGCCTGGTCGTAAGGACCCAGGTTGAGGCCCAGGTTGTTCCCGCCCCTGGTCGGCACCGGGTTCAAGGGATCATAACTGAACCGGTCCGCCGGCTCCGAGGCAGGCGGCGCCTCGGCGGACAAAGCGCCGTCGCCGGAGCGGGTGTTGGCTTTGCCGCCGGAGTGCAAATAGTAGTTGGTATATTGGGTGCGGGCGAGCGGCCACTCGTTCTCATCCCGCCAGACGTTCTCGCCCATGACAAAAATCTTCACCTTGGGCCATTGCGCCACCTCCGGCGCCTCGCCCTTCAGCCAGTAGTCGAACCACGCCAGGTAATGGGCCGGGCCCAGGACTTTGCGCTGCTTGATTTCCCCGCCGAACTTCACCGAGCCGTCGCCCTTGCTCATCCCGTGGCCCCAGGGGCCCACGATCAGCACCGAGCGCGGCGCCCGGCCCCCGCCTTCCCGGAGCAAGCGGTTGAAGTCCTTTAACTGCGGCCCCAGGAACATGTCATACCAGCCAGCCACGAACACCGCCGGCGCGGAAACTTCCCGGTATTTGGCGTCGAAGTTCACGCCCTCGTAGATCTGCAAAAGTCCTTTCGGGTCCAGGGACTGATCAAAGTAGTCCACGTTCCGGCCCACGCGGTTGTCGGCCCGGTCGAGCGGCAAAGTCCCCATGTAATCTTCCAGCTTGTTCAGGCGCCACATGATTGAATAATCGAACTTGTGGTTGCCCATCATCACCGACCAGAAATACACGGTCATCAGGTGCAGCTCGCCGCCGGTGTAAATCACCTCCTTCAGGTTGGGACTGGTCACGGTCAGGTGCATCGCCGCCAGGGGCTCGCCCGGCGACTCGAACCACTGGGTGGTGCCCAGGTAGGAGGCGCCATAGGTGCCCAGGCGTCCATCGCACCAGGGCTGTTGCTCGATCCAGGCAATGGTGTCCATGCCGTCCGGCCCGTCATGCACAAAGGGATAAAACTCGCCCTCGGACCGGAACCGGCCGCGCACGTCCTGCATCATCAGGATGTAGCCCCGCCGGGCCAGGAGCTCGGGCATGTTGTTCCGGCCCAGGACCAGCTTCTGGCTCTTGCCGTAGGGCGTGCGGATCAGGATCACCGGCGCCTTCTCCAGTCCGGCCGGGAAATAAATATCCGCGGCCAGGCGCACCCCATCCCGCATCGGGATCATCACGTCCTTCTCCAACCGCACCTGGTAAGCCGGCGGCTCGATCCCCAGCTTCTTCGCCTTCCGCCCCGCGCAAGCGGCCGCGCCCAAGATTAGGACCGCGATCAGCGCCACCCGGGCGCTCGTTCTCAAGGGTCGGTTCATGCTCCTAATCCTTTCCTCTCTCGATTTTTCACTTGGAAAGCGCTGATCACGCTACCACGGACACCATGGCCTAATCAAACCCGGGGAGCATTTTAACTGCGCCCGTCTTTGATCTTCTCTTCCGCCATGTTACAATGGAAACAAATTTGCGGCAGGGATCGAAAGATGGCGACCATGGAGTTCTCCTCAAATCAAATTGAAGAAATGGTGCGCCGGGTCAAGTTCGACGAGCGGGGCCTGGTCCCGGCCATTGCCCAGGACGCAGAGAGCGGCGAGGTCTTGATGCTCGCCTACATGAACGCGCAGTCGCTGGCCCGGACCTTGGCCACCGGGTTGTGCCACTACTGGAGCCGGTCGCGCCAGGAGCTCTGGCAAAAGGGCGAGACCTCCGGGCACCTCCAGCGCCTCCGGGAAATCAGATACGACTGCGACGCCGACACCCTCCTGCTCAAGATCGAGCAGACGGGCCCGGCTTGCCATACCGGTCAGCGCAGTTGCTTCCACCGCTTGCTTTCCGACTCCGGCGACTAGATCATGCCCGAATCGGCCGCGCAAGAACGCCTCCAACACCTGGTGGAAGAAATCCAGCCGCGGCGGCATCCGGTCTGGGCCTGGCTGCGCAAGGTGGTGCCGGTCCTGGTCTCCGCGGCCATCCTCTACTATTACTTCCGAAAAGTGGAGTGGGAGGCGGTGCTCCAAGCCCTGGACCAGGCTAACCTCTGGCTCTTGGTCTCCGCCCGACTCCTGCCCCTGCTCGTGTTCTGGGGCTTCGACGCTTTCATCACCGCCATCCTGTTCCGATGGTTCGACCGGCCGGTCCGGATCCGCGACATCTTCTGGGTGCGCGGCGCCCTCTACCTGGCCATGCTGGTCAACGTCAACATCTCCAACGGCGGCATGTTCCTCTACCTGCTCCGCAAAACCCGCATGGGCATCACCAAGCTGGCGGGAATCCAATTGTTCCGGGCCGGGATCAGCCTCTGGAGCCTCCTCGCGGTGTTCAGCGCCATGGTCGCCGCCTCGGTCGCGCTGGGCTTCGACCTCGCCGGCAAGATCCCCTGGCGCACTTTTGCCATCCTGCTCGGGCTCGGCTGGCTCTGGCTTTTCCACGCCTGGACCTACTGGCTCCGCGGCTGGCGCTGGTGGCCCTTCAACTACCTGCTCCGCCGCGACTGGCCGCTCTGGCACGCCTTTGCCCATGCCTCGCCCGGGCACTGGCTCAAGCTGGCGCTCTACTCCGCGCCGCCGCTGGTCTTCAACCTGGCCGGGCTTTACCTCTGCGCCTTCGCCTTTGACATCCGCATCCCGGTCCTGGAATTCGTGATCCTGATCCCGCTCGTGCTCTTCATCTCCAATTTGCCCATCGCCTTCGGCGGCTTCGGCACCACCACCATTGCCTGGCAGCTCTTTTTCCCTGATTACGCTCCGGCCGATACCTATCTCGCCTTCACCCTGGCCTTCCCGGTGCTCTCGTGCCTGGCCCGGGCCGTGATCGGGCTCGCCAGTCTCAAGCCGGCCTGGTCGGAATGGATGCGCCTCTCCGAAGGCCCGGCCCCGGAAACCCCCGGCCTTTCCCCGGCAGGGGAACCGGTCCCCTGACAACCACCAACCACCAACTGCCAACCGTCAACTTCTCGCGCCGGCCCGGTTGAAACTTCGCGCCGATAGTGATAGATTGAACTTGATCTGCGGCGGGATTGGGGTTTCCCGACATGCTGATTCTTTGCGACCAATGCCACTCGAAATATAAGATCACCATCAAAAAGGCGCCCACCAAACCGGTCAACTTCCGGTGCGGGAAATGCCAGAAGACTATTGTCATCTCTCCCGAAGAATTGGCCCAGGACCTCAGCCCTGCCCTCCCGCCGGAAACCGCGGCCCCTCCTCCGGCTCCCGAACCCGCGGCTGGACCCGAACCCGCCGCGGCCGCTACTCCGGCGGCGGAAACCTCCGCCACCGGCACGGTCCAGCTCTCCTGCCTGAAGTGCGGGACCACCTTTGTCAAGCACCAGGACGATAAAGACCGGCTCTGCTACCAATGCCGGATTGACGCCATTATCAGCAAGATCAAGGATAAATACGGGGTGACCGATGAGGTCGAACTCCCGGAGGTCAAAAGCAAATACACCTTCCGCTCGCCCGACGGCCTGCTCCTGGGCCCCATCAAACTCAAGACCGTGGCGGTGCTGGTCCGCGAAAAACGGCTCAAGGGCCAGGAAGAAGTTTCCAAGGACGGCGGCGACTTCCGGCCTTTGGCCGAGTTCGAGGAATTGAGGAAGCTCTTTCCGGATCTCTTTCCGTCGGAGCCTTCCCCGCCCCCGGCCGAAAAGCCGGTGCACGAGCACGAGGAAGAGATCCCCCTGGATTTGGATGAGGAACCCTTGGAGCCCAAAGCTGTGGTCAAGCCGCCCCAGCCGGCCCCGCCTCCGCCCAGGCCGGCGGAACCTTTGCCAACTCCTCCTGCGGCCCCGCCCACGCCGCCGGCCCGGACTTCCGCTCCTTCGGAAAATGTCTCCCGCTACAAGATCCGTTACCCCGACGGCCTGGTGCTGGGACCGGTCCGCCTGATCTCGGTGGAGGACCTGGTCGCGGCCGGCAACCTTACCGGGCAAGAGGAAGTCCAGAAGGACAAAGGCCCCTGGAAGCCTTTTCTCGATTATCCGGAATTGAAAAGTCTGGTGGCTTCGGGGGAGGAGATCGGGGAGGACGAGATCGTGGAGCTGACCGACTTGCTGGAGGAGGCCGGCTAAGGCGGTCCCGCCGGGTTCGGGTTTGCCGGCTTTTCGTTCCTGACCAGCAACACGTAGTTCGCGGCCGGCAGGCTCCAGGTCCGGACGATCCGGTAGAGCGCCTGGAATTCGGGATCACCGATCAGCTCCGGCAGGTGCAGGTAGGAAACATCCGAGGCGATAAACCGGGGCTGGTATTGCTCGATCACGTCCCGGCTCCAGGCCGCGCTGCCCCACCAGTCGAACCGGTAACTCGGGCCTTGTTGTAAAAGTTTTTTACGATCCGCCAGCCGCAGCCGGTAGATCTCCAGCGAGTTGATGCCGGAGCTGTCCAGCAAATAAAAATCCTGGAGCCGATACCCGAGCACGCCCACGTCGCCCACGAACACCTTGTCCCCCGGCCGCCCCAGTTGCCGGGTGCGCTCGGCCATCTGCTCATACACCCGCTCCTTGGCCACGAGCGCCTCCAGACCCTGGCGGAAAGCGGTCGGCACCGGCGCCAGGAAGAGACCGAGGAAAAGAGCCGAGAGCCCGACCATCACCCGCCGGGGCCAAGGCTCCCGCAGCAGCCGGGCAAAAGCTTCCGCTCCCAGGAAGGCGAGCAGGAAATAGGCGGGCAAGAGCGGCGTCCGATACCAGAAGAACGGCCCCACCTGACCCGCGGCCAATCCGGCCAGGAACAGGGGCGGCCAGAGGGCGAACGCGAGCGCTTCCCGCTTCCTCGCCGCCATCCAGCCCGCGCCCAGAAGCCACAGGACCGAGGTCACGATCAGACCCGGCTCCGAGACAAACCACTTCAACTCTTTGCCCAGGACCAGGTCCCAGGGAAACGGGTGGATCAGCCGCTTGGCCGCGATGGAATGCGGGAGCGGCGAGCCGAAATAGAGCCAGCCGAAAACCGTCCAGGGCAAGAGCGCGAGCAGAAGGACCGAGGCTTCGATCCAGGCGGCCTTGCGGTCCAAGACCAGGCGGACTCCCAGGATGGCGGCGGCCAGGACTACGGCGTCCGGCCGGGTGAGGACCAGGGCGGCCAGGCTTAAGCCCGCCCAGACCGGTTTCTTCCGGAAGTCGAGGATGAGCGCGAGGAGAGCAATGGCCGCGGCCAGAGTGGTCTCCATGCCCGAGGCCGCCGCGACCCAGAAACGAGGGAAACAGACGAGCACGAGGCCCGCGGCATAACCGGCCCGGTCCCGGCCGAGAGTCCGTCCCAGTCGCCAGACCAGGCAGCCGCTGGCCCCGGCGGCCAGGATTCCGGTGAGCAGGGCCAGCACCAAAGTCGGCACGCCCGCCAGGTTGCCCAGGGCGAGCCAGAGGCAATAGAGCGGGGTGGTGGTGCCGAGCACGCGCTCGCCCGGGTTATAGACGAAGCCCAGAGAGCGGGCCAGGTTTTCGGCGTAGCGGAAGGTGATGTAGGCGTCGTCAATGAAGAGCCAGCCCGAGGCTGCGACCCCGCCGAGCACCGCCGCGGCCGGGATCGCCAATAAAGGCAAGGCCGGGAGCAGATTGCGGAAACGGGAGCCGGTCATGGAGATTCCCGCCGCTCGAGCACGAAAAAGCGGTCCAGGTTCGGCAGCGGCGGCTTCACCCGAACATAGCGGCTGCGCAAATCGGGGTCCTGGGCCAATTCTTCCAGGTGCAGGAACCGGTGCCAGGTGACAATCCACTCCGGTTGGAAACGCTGAATCACTTCCTTCACCCACCGTGCCGACTCTGCCGCCTGCCCGGCGGCCAAGCTTCTCTCCTGATCCGCCCGGTGCAGACGCAAAATTTCCGGCGAGTTGATCCCCGAGCTGTCCAGCACCGGGAAATCCATCAGCGCAAAGCTCAGGGCGCCGACCTCCCCGACCAGGATCTGGTCCCCCGGCCGCGCCTGGGTTTTCAGCCACTCGCCGAGGCTCTCATACTCTCGCACCCGGCCAAACTGAGCCTCGCGCACCTCCAGGTAAAACGGGCGAAAGGAGTAAAGCCAGCCGCCCAGGCCGAGGAGCAGAATCGCACCGAGCCAGCCAATTCTTTTGAGCCAAGCGGGTTGATGACAGGCAGGAATGCCTGTCCCCCTCAAGAAAAACCGGTTCCAGGTCTCGCTATCAAATAAGCACATCACGGGCAGGAGCGGCGTCAGGTACCAGGGGAAGACCGCCGAGATCCGCGAAAAGACAAGGCCAACTATGTATAAAATGGCCCAGGCGGCAAAAGGCCAGAGCCGACCGCGCGAGATCAGGGCCAAGCCCAGACCCGGCAGCGCCAGCGCGGCCAAAAGCCGCATGGGCCAGACCGGCGGCAAAAAAAGCAGCGCGTATCCCATCAGCGCGTGGCGGAAGCTGGTGGCATGGATCAGTTGCTTGGCCGCAATGGACTGCGGGATGGGAGAGCCATAAAAGATCATGGCAAAAATGATCCAGGGCAACACCAACACCGCCGCGGCGATCGCAAAGCGGACCAAGGACTTGCGCCCCTGAAGAAGCGCCAACACCCCGCCCAGGAGCAAGAGCAAGGCGCCATCCGGCCGGACCAGGAAAGCGGCGCCGCTCAGGACCCCAGCCGCCAAGAAGCGCCGGCGTAAAGCTGTCCCCAGCGATCCCAACACCAGCGCCATGGAGAGTCCGGTCTCCATCCCGGAGTTGGCAAAAAAAATCACGTCCGGATGCAGGGCCAGGACCAACCCGGCCAAAACCGCCAGCGGCGCGGCCACGTGGCGAAACAGGATCCAGGCCAGCAGGCCGCAGGTCACCGCGGTGAAGATCTGGCCCAGGACCAGGGCCGCGGAAGGAATCGCGAAGCCGAGCAGCCGCGCCCCGGCCAGGATTCCGGCCCAGAGCGGGGCGGTGGTGCCCAGCACCCGCTCGCCCGGGTTGAAGACCGGGCCCAGACCTCGCGCCAGGTTTTCGGCGTAGCGGAAAGTGATGTAGGCGTCGTCAATCAGGAGCGCCGGCTCATGGCGGGCCAGCCCCCAGCAAAAAATCGCGGGGATCAGAAAGAGAAAACCTTGGGCCCATCGCGCGCGGAGAGCAAGCGACGGCCGCGACTCCCGGCTCTCGCTCATCGAGTTAATCGGCGTGCTCTTCCAGCATCCGGACCAGGAGCCGCATGCCCTTGGCCGTCGGGCCTTTGGCCAGGTAGGGATGGGACTTTTCGTTCCAGTCCACCCCGGCGATATCCAGGTGCGCCCAAGGGGTGTCGCCCGCGAACTTCTTGAGGAAAATGCCGCCGCAGATGGTGCCGGCCTCCCGGGTCCAGGAGTTGTTCTTGAGGTCCGCCACCTCCGACTTGAGAATCTCCTCGTATTCCTCCCACAACGGCAAGATCCAGGTGCGCTCGCCCGCGGCAATCCCGGCCGCGGTGATCCGGGCCAGCAGTCCCTCGTCATTGCCCATCAGCGCGATCGCATGGCTCCCGAGCGCGATGAAAGCCGCGCCGGTGAGCGTCGCCACGTCCACAATCGCCCGGGGCTTGAGCTTTTTCGCGTGGTGGATTCCGTCGGCCAAAACCAGCCGGCCCTCCGCGTCCGTGCTCATCACTTCCACCGTCACCCCGGCCCCGGTCCGGATGATGTCGCCCGGCCGCTGGGCCCCGCCGCCGGGCAGGTTCTCGGCCAAGGGCAGGACCCCGAACAGGTTGTGGCGTAGCGAGAGCCGCGCCGCGGTCCGGATGATCCCCAGCACCGCGGCCGCGCCGGCCATGTCGCCCTTCATCTGCTCCATGCCCTGCGCCGGCTTGATCGAGATCCCGCCCGAGTCAAAGATAACGCCCTTGCCCACCAGCGCGAGCGGCTTCTGCTTTTTCGGCCCGCCCGCATAATTCAGCACCACCAGCCGCGGCGGCCGGCGGCTGCCCTGGCCCACGGCCAGGATCGCGTGGTAGCCCATCCGGCTGAGGTCCTTCTCGGTGAAGACCCGGCAGCCGAACCCAAACCGGCGCCCGCTCGCCCGCGCCTCGGCCGCCAGGTCCTCGGGGGCCAGGTCCCGCGCCGGCCGGTTGATCAGGTTCCGCACGTAGGCGTGCTCTTCTCCAATCACCGCGGCCCGGGTGAGCGCCGCCGGCGCCTTGGGCCCGCCCCCGAAAATGGCCAGGGTCTGGATGCCTTGGTCGTTCTCGGCCTTCTTGTATTCCGTAAAGCGATAACTGCGGAGAAGAGCGCCTTCGGCCAGCGCCCGGGCGCACTCTTCCACCGCGATCGGGACCGCCTCGGCCGGGAGCAGCGCCACCCGGCACAGTTTCACCGTCCGCTTCGCCAGCGCGCCGGCGAGTCCACCCCCGGCCCGGCGGAAACTCTCTGCGTCGAGCTTCTCCTTCTTGCCCAGCCCCAGCAAAACCACGTGCCCGAACCGGGAGCTCCGGCCCGCCGGAATCACCTCCACCTGGTCGCGCTTGCCCTCAAAGCCGTCCCGGAGCAGCCGCGAGACCGCGCCTCCGCTCTCCCGGTCCGCGGCCTTGCCGGCCGCATCCAGGCGAAGCTCTGCCTCGATGAACAAAAGGGCCAGCGCGTCGCACCGGCCGGAATCGCCTTTGCCCCGGCCTACGATTATCTTCATGGTCTGCCTCCCCCATCCGAACTCCGCATCCCGCTCTTCCACTTCTTTGCGCTCATCCGGTCAGAAAGCTTAAATCCAAATTGATAAATACCATTTATCCCAGGCCAATTCAAGGTCGTCCGGGAACTTGCCACCCCTCATTTTTCCGGGAGCTCTGGTAGGGGCGCGATTGATCGCGCCCTGACCGGGACCGGGCGCAATGAATTGCGCCCCTACGCAGTCCGAAAATATGCGGTGCGGACAAAAACTGAGGGGTGGGCAAGCGTCCGGGAAGACGATCCGCGGTTATGCGCGATCAGGGAGCAAGCTCGGGTTCCAGCCTGACTTTTTCCACCCGATCCAGATCCCGCACGTAAAAACGAGAGCCGAAAAAGAAGAAGATCGCGGCGATGACTCCGTAAGCGGGGATAAAAAACACGGCTTGCGGGAGCCCGATCCGGTCGCTGAGCCAGCCGAGCAGAGGCGCGGACCAGATGTCCCCGGCCAGGTGCTGGACAATAACGCACATGGCATAGCTGAAAGCGCGGAGCCCCGGGTGCACCACGTCCTGGGTGACCGCGGCGGCCGGGGCGATAAAACCGGTGATGAAAATGCCGTAAGCGCAAAGGATTCCGATCTGCAGGAATTTTTGCCCCGCGCAGGAGAATGCCGCCCAGAGCGTGATCGCGGCCAGAACCGAGCTCAGGACCGGCAGGAGAAGACGGGCGTTCCTTTGCCGCTTGGCCCAGGAGTCGGCCAGAAATCCGCCCAGCGGCGCTCCCACCATGACCAGGGCGAAAATCGGGGTGGCCAGAGCGCCTCCTTGCCCAGGCTCGGCGATTCCCGTGCGTTCGAAGTAGGACGGCAGCCAGGTCATCAAGGCAGTGGTGATGGATACATTCATGGCAAAGCCCAAATAGGTCAGAACCAGAGAGGGGATGCGAAAGACCACCGTCAAATCCCGCAAAAAGCCGCGGCCGATACCCGTGCCGGGGTCCTGGACCTTGACGCTTCGATAGTCGGGCAGGAACCATGCCGCCAATGCCAATCCCATTCCGGGAAGAGCGACCAGGCCAAAGGCATGGTGCCATCCCCACCTCCTCGCGATCAGGCCGCCGGCCGCCAGGCCGAGGCCGATGCCCAAGGGAATGGAGGCGTTCCAGATTCCCATCACCCGGGCCCGTTTCTCCTCCGGGTAAGCCGCGGCGAGCATGGCCGTCCCTCCGGGCGCGTATCCGGATTCCCCGATCCCGATGAAGGCCCGGGCCACCAAGAGCTGGAAATAGCTGCTGGTAAAGGCGCAAGCCAGGGTGGCCAAGCTCCAGAAAAAAGTCATGATCGCCACCATTTTTCGCCGGCTCCAGCGGTCAATCAGGATCGAAGCCGGCACCGAAAAGACGGTGATGAATAAGAGGACAATGCCCATCAGCCAGCCGGCCTGGGCGTCGGTGATCTTCCAATCCTCCTGGATGTAATGGATCATGCTGGAGATCACGTAGCGGTCGGCGTAGTCGGACATATAGATCAGGAAGAGGACGATCAGGATGGAATGAGAACGCCGGCCGGACCCGGTGTAGCTTTCGCCGGCGGACCGAGGGTGGCCGGTCCGCTCCAGATCACTCATTCACTTGGCTCTTCATGACAACTTGTGGGCAACTTGAGGCCTCGAATGACCGCCAGCGTCGTCATTTTCAAAAGCATTGAATGATGAATCTTGTTTTTCATTCAAACCCGCTTCTGCTCTTGCCGGAGTGAAGCACCTGCCCCCGCATCTCCTGGGATTTTCGAGGCATGGCTCGGGTGTCCCAAGGCGCTGGGAAAAATCTCGCTTTCCCGGTTCCTTCTCCGTGCCCGGATAAACGAGGCCAGGCTTTGCAGGAGCTTCGCTTCCCACGTGAGACGCAACCTGGCTGGAGATTTCGGTGACGCCAGTGCGCCCTCAGCGCCAAGGGACCTGGGCAAAAGACTTGGCCGGGGGCGGCCTTCTGGAGGCGTGATGGGGCACCGGAGTCATGCCTTAAAAAATCCAACTTCCGGGATAGGCACACGACGGCCTTAGCCTCTAGATTCTCGAAATGAGCCATTCAGTTTTTCAATTCCCGCCCGGCCAAGATCCGGTCCAGGAGCGAGGGGCTCAGGCGCTGGAGCCAGGCGGTGGCTTTGCCCAAGGAGGTTAGCACCCGCTCCCGCTCGCGGCGTTCGATCAGCCGGGCGATGCCTTTGGCTACTCCCTCGGGAGTATCATGGGCCGGCCGCCCAATGGGACGGGGACTTCCATCGCCTTTCATCACCGTCTTGCTCGGATCGGTCGTGGTGAAACCGGGGCAGATGACGCCGACATGGATGCCATACGGCTTAAGTTCCAGCCGCAACGACTCGGCCAAGCTGCGCAAAAAGGCTTTGCTGGCGCTATAGAGACTGCCGGTAGGGATGGCGCGGATGCCGCTCACGCTGGACAGGAAAACCACATGACCGCGGGCTTGCTTCAAAGCAAAAAGCGCGGCCAAGGTCATGTTGATGCACCCCATCACGTTCACGTCCAGGAGCTTCCGGGCCGCCTCGGGCTTGACCTCCTCAAAGTTGGACACGATGCTCACCCCGGCGTTGTTGATCAGGATGTCGAGCCGGCCGAATTCAGCCAGCGCGGCCTGGACCAAGGCTTCGCATTCCTCCGGGACGGTCACGTCCGCCCTTTTCGCGGTTACCGCCATGCCCTCTGCTTGAAGCCGCTTTTGAGCCTGAGCCAGAGTGTCATCGAGGATATCGGAAAGGACCACCTTGGCTCCCCGGCCGCCGAGCAGCCGGGCGGTGGCGAACCCGATGCCCCGGGCCGAACCCGTGATCAAGGCCACTTTATCGGTGAAGTAATTCACTTGTGAATAATCCGGCGGGGCCGCGAGCCTAGCCTGGGGCCAGGGTCAGGGCCTCAATAAACCGCTCCTGGAATTGGGGATCGAGGTTCAACTCCACGTGCTCGACCCGCAGCGCCAACTCCTCGGCCCGCGCAAAGTTGTCCTCCAAGAGCATCAAGGCCGCGCCCAGCCCGGCGCCGTTGGGAATGGACGCCACCCGCACCGGGTCCACCGCCGGCAACAGCCCCAGCGCCAGCGCATCTTCCACCGGCACCCGGCCGCCGAACGACCCGGTCAGGATCACCCGGCGCAAATCCCCGGGCTTGAGCGCGAGCCTCTGCAGCAAGATGTCCAGCGCCGCCCGGACCGCGGCCTTGGCCTTCTGCAGTTCCCGGATGTCATGCTGGCTGAGATACACCCTCTCGGTCAGCCAAAGTTTCTTCTCATGGCCTTCTCCTCGAAGTCGCAACTTCTTAGACCCTTTGGAACCCTTGACCAGTTTGCCGGAATTTTCGATCCAACCCAGATCGCGGAGCACTCGGACCAAACTGATAAGACCCGATCCGGCAATGCCCTTTGGCTCGGCATACTCTATAGTCTCTACCGAAAACTTGCCCTTATCCCCATAAGCCCGGACAATCGCGCCCGGCAGCGCGCGCATGCCGCAACTGATGTTGACTCCCTCAAAGGCCGGCCCGGCCGCGGTGCTGGCGGCCAGGATCTTATGGCCATTGGTAATCATGACTTCGCCATTAGTGCCTAAGTCCAGCGCGGCCAAAGGCTCGCGGGCATGGTCGAAGCCGAAATAGAGCAGGCAGGCGAGCGCGTCCGAGCCGACGAAGCCTCCGATCAGCGGCGGAAAGCGGACCTGCCAGCCGGTTGGGAAGCCGTTACCCAAAAGCGAGCCGGGACCGGACCGCGCCTCTTTGGCCGGGGGCGAGAACGGCCTCTGCACCAGGCTGCTCACCGGCAGGCCCAGGAGCAGGTCGTGCATGGCGGTATTGCCCACCACCACGGCCTGGCGGATGCGCCGAAAAAGCGCGGGCGGAAGCCGGAGCCCGGTCACCGCCTCCGAGATGCTGGCCTGAGCCAGGCGGGACAAGGCCCGCGGATCGCGCTCGGCCAAGGCCAACCGGCTGATCACTTCGGCGCCGTGCGCGGCCTGGCGGTTGAGCACCGCGTAGCCGAGGAGCGGCTTCGCGGTTGCCAGGTCCACCAGGAAGGCGGCCACCGTGGTGCTGCCCAGGTCAATGGCCAGACCCGGCTCGCCGTCAAAGGCGGACAGGTCCACGACCGCCTGGAAAATTTTATCCGTAATCACCGCGCCCGGGGCCGCAATGACCTCCACGTCCCCTTTGGCCCGGGTCTGGCAGGTCAGTCGAATCCCCTGCGCCAATTCTTCTTGAGTTAAATTTTCCAGCTCGGCCGGGGTCGGCTCCGAGAGCGCACCCCCCACCTGCATCCGGCACTTGCCGCAAGCGCCCCGGCCGGCGCAGGGCCGGTCAAACAAGATCCCCGCGGACAGGATCACATCCGCCAGCAAATCGCCCGGTTCAAACTCCTGAACCAACACGGCTTGCGCCGTGCGAATGATCGCCTTGGGCATGGTTCCTGGATTTTCCCAGAATCAATCCTGAAAATCAAACCCTCTGGGGTCAGACCCCGAATGTTAGATTAAGGCAGGCGGCACAATGCGGGGGCAGATCCACCCGGGGCGGGTCGGAAAGCGTGATCTCCTCGCGAGCGAGCGCCACCCGCTCCGGTTCCTCAAAAGTATTCCGGGCGAGCGGGTCCTCGTGGTAAAGCCATTCCAGAGTGGCGGAGCGCCCGGGATTAAAGCCCTGCAACTCCAGTTCGACAGTGACCCCTTGCTCGTAATGCCGGTTGACCAGGAAGAGCGCCAGCCGCTCGCCGGACGCGTCCAGGGTGGCCGAGGCATCGAGCACGGGCAGCCGCTTCCCGGCCATGGCCAGGCTCTCGCACTCGACCTCTGAGGACAGCCAGCGCTCGCCCGCGTTCTCGGTGTAGAGCTTGAAGACCTGGCCGGTCGGGGTGAGAAAAGCCTGCCGGCCGTCGCTGACCACCACCCCGAGCACGTTGACCATTTGCGCGATGCAAGCGATGGGCACTTGTTCGGCCAGGCGCTGGAGCAGGTTGAGCACCGAGGCGGCGAAGAGGCCCTCGCGCAGGCCGTAGTTCGAGCGCACGATGTGGCGCAATGAATACCAGACGTTCCACTCGTCAAAGGCGATCCGGACGGGTTTGCCCGGCGGGGAGTGGCGGACGCAGGCCCGGCCGGCCCGATCGAGGATCCGGCCGAAATCCTCCACCCCGGCCATCACCCAGTAAAAGGAATCCGCGTTCCGCCGGCGGTCGCGCCGGACCAGGTGGTTAAGGAAAAACAGGGCCGGATAATAGGCGTGGATGGAAAGGTAATCCGCGTGCGGTCCGACGCCTTCCAGCACCACCCGGTTCCACCAGTTCCAGGGATCGCCCAGACCCACCGCCACCAGCCGGAGCTCCGGGTCCTTGGCGCGCATGGCTGAAGAAAAGCGGAGCAGGCGTTGGGCATAGGTGGAAGGACCGCAAAAACCGAACTCGCCCGGGTTCCACATCTCGTTGCCCACGCACCAAAACTTGACCGCCCAAGGCTCGGCCCGGCCGTTCATCACCCGCTGCTGACCCCAGTAAGTGCTCTCCGAGCCGTTGCAATATTCCACCCAGGCCGCGGCTTCCTCGGGCGTGCCGCTGCCCACGTTGACGGTCAGCATCGGCTCCGCCCCGAGTTCTTCGCACAGCGCCAGGAACTCATCGGTGCCGAAGTGGTTGTGGTCATCCGGGCCCAGGGCTTTGCCGAAGCGGGACCACATCCGGTTTTTACGGCGGGGCCGCTTCTCCCGGGGTCCGATGCCATCCTGCCAGTGGTAGCCGTCGGCAAAACAACCGCCCGGATAGCGGATCAGCCCGGGCCGCAAGGAGCGGATCGCCTCCAGCACCGGCCGGGCAATGCCGCCCTGGAAAAGGTCTTCCCCTCCCCTTTCGGTCCAAAGCCCCTCATTGATGCATTGCCCCAGGTGCTCGAGGAAATGGCCGTAGATCGTGCGCGGGATCAGATGTCCCTCAGCCTGGGCATCCACCCGGACTTTCGCCTCCATCAGTAGAACTCCTCCAGGTAACCTTCAATGGCTTCGGCGCCGGCCTTGAGCAAGGGGTGGTCGGGATGGCGCTTCAATCCCTCCTGATAGGTGGCGAGCGCCCGGGGAAAGCGGCCGGCCTGAGCCTGCAAGGTGCCGAGATTGAAATAAATGAAAGGATCGAGAACCCCGCGATTCACCGCCTCCTGCAAAACCTTTTCCGCGGCCCGCTTCTCCCCTTGATCCAGGAGCAAGGTGGCCAGGTTGCTGAAAGCCGGCGGATAAGGCGGGTTCAAGCTCATGGCCTCGCGAAAGGCGGCGGCCGCGGCCGTGCCGGAGCCGGCTTTTTCCAGGATGACACCGCGCAAGTAGATCGGCACCGGCGAAGGGGGCGCTGGCGGCGTCACCTGGTCCAGCAGGGTCTGGGCCGCCTGGAGATCGCCCTGGGCCTGGAGGCGCCAGACCTCGGTCAGCTTGGCCACGACCTCCTCCGGCAAGACCGGCTGGCCGGCCAGGTCCGGGAGCGGCGAGCGCTGCGTAAGCGCGCGCAGCTTGAGCCGGAGCGTGTCCCGGGTCCCGGGGTCCACGTCGGGCGATTCCTCCCAGCCCAGCCGCAGCCAGGAGACGGCGCCGTCGAGCTCGCCGGTCTCTTCCAGGACCGCGCTCAGGCCCAGGTAGGCCGCGGGGTTATTCTTCCGCCGGCTCGCGATCGAGGCCTGGTAATCACGCTTGGCCGCTTCCAGGTCTCCCCGCGCCCGGCAGGCCTTGGCCAGGGGCAGGAAGGCGCGCGGGTGTTCCCGGAGCACGGCCGCGATATTCTCATCTGTATAGGGCCGGCCCGAGAAAGGATCGTAGGAGTCATAGGCCTCCTCGAGCAGGATCCGCACCCGGTGCTTGAGAAATTTCTGCCCGGGCGCCGCCAGGGCCCGGTAGGCGTAAGGGAGGGCTTCCCGCACCCGGCCTTCGGCCAGAAGCCGGTCGGCCAGCATCTCGTAAGGCCGGGAGAGCTCGGGCTCTTTGCGGATCTCGTCGCGGTAGAGCGCGGCGGGCGTGCGGAGGGCGTGGAGGCGGCCGGCGGTGAGAGCGGCCAGGCAGACCGGGACCAGGACGGCCGCGGCCCAGGCCGGGGCGCTTTTTCTTGGTCGCGCCTGCTGGCAGACCTGGCCGGCCCAGGCGATGCAAAGGCCGAGCGCGGGCACGTAGAGGTAACGGACGGCCATGTATTCGACAAAGGGCAGGATCGAGGAAGTCATGGAGATGGCGATAAAGAACCATAGCAGGCCGAAGGCCCAGAGGCTCTTTTTCCGGGCCAAAACCAGGGCAAAAGCGGCGAGCGCGAGGAGGATGGCGGCGCCGAGGATGGGTCGCCAGGCCAGGAAGGAATTTTGGAAGCTGACCATCGGCTCCAGACTCAGGTGAAGCGGGAAAGCGAGGAGCCAGAGGTAGGTCGGCACCACCCAGAGCTGGGTGGCGATGTAATGGGAGAGCGGGATGACTTTGTAGCCGATGGTCATGGGGTGGGGATAGACCACCATCTTGAGCAACGCGAATTCCAAACCGACAAGGAACAGGAAATACAGGGCAAAGATGCCGGCCCGAAAACGCCAACCCGGGCCGGGCCGGTCCACCAGGTAATAATCGGCCAGGACCACGAGCGCGGGCAGGACCACCGCGCTCTCTTTGCTGAGCACGGCCAGGATGCCGCAAACTATCGAGCCGGCGATTAGCAAGTATCGTTTCCAACGCGGCTCGGCGGGATGATCGCGCCGGATGGAAACGCCCTGGCTGCGAAGATAAAGGAGCAGGCTCCCGATCATGAAGATCGAGGCCTGGATATTGTCCCGCGTGCCGATCAGGGCCACGGATTCGATCATCACCGGGTGGACCGCGGCCAGCAGCCCGGCAAGGAGAGCGGGCAGAACCAGGGAATGAAGACCCAGGCGGCGATAGACCAGTCCGGCCAGAAGCACGACCAGGCCGGCATGGAACGCCTGCAGCGCGATGTTGACCAGGTGGTAGCCCTCCACCCGGAGCTGGCTAAAATGGTAATTGAGCGCGAGCGAAAGCTGGGTGAGCGGCCGGGTCGGGATGACCCCGGTGAAAAAGACCTGGCGCCAGTTCAGGCTGTGGATCGCGGGGTTGTTATGGAGGTAGCCGACGTCATCGGACTCGAACGGGTAATGCCAGCCCGGGCCGTAGAGGATCGCCGCGACCGCGGCGACGGCCAGGGCCGCCAGGAGCAAGTGGAGCAGAGACTGGGATTCTGATTTTGGCACCAGCCCCAAGATAAAGCAAAAGTTTGGATTCGTCAAAAAATATGCTAAAATAGGTCACTTATTCTGAGTCCTGGGAGGAGGGGTCAGAAGTGGCTCTTGACAGTCCGAAACAGAAAGACCGGCGCATGCCCAGGAGCAAACTGCTCAAGTTGCCGATCCGGGCTCGATCCGCGGACGGAAAGATTGATCAGACTTATCCGGATTACGTGTTAGAAGTGGATAAAGAGCGGGTGTATCTCAAGACGTCTGACCCCTTGCCGGTGGGCACCCGCCTGCATTTCGCCTTTGACCTGCCCGGGGCGCCGCGTCCGATCTATCTCCAGGGCGAAGTGGTGCGGATCAACACCAGCAAGCCCGAGGTCGAGGACGGCCTGGAGCCGGGGATGGGGATCGTGTTCGATCACATCCGCTACGACGACCGTCGGCAGATCAACGAATACCTGGACCTGATCCAGTCCGAGGAGCGAGGGGAGGAATACGGCACCTTTTTGTCCTGGATTCACAAGATCAGCCAGCCGATGACGCCGTCGGAGCGGGACCGGATCAAGAAGGACTTGCTCAAGGCGATCTACGGCTCGGGCAAGGACAAAGAGCCGGTCCCGGCTTCGGCCCGGCGCAAGACCCCGGAGGAATTGCAAGCGCTGGCCAAGATTCCGCTCTTCCAGGAGCTGGAGGAATTGGAGTTGGATGAGGTCGCCCGGATTGCGGTGAAGGAGGACTTCGGCCCCGGCGACATTATCTTTCGGGAGGGCGACCAGGGCGACAAGCTCTTCCTGATCCTGGAAGGCAAGGTCGCTATTGTCAAGCTGGTGCCGGGCAAGGGCTCCCAGACGCTCGCCAGCCTCAACCCGGGCGATTACTTCGGCGAGATGGCCCTGATTGACGAGGCGCCGCGCTCGGCCGGGGCCGTGGCCGAGGGCGCGGCCACCCTGCTGGTGCTCAACAAGCCGGACCTGGACGCGCTCTTGGAAAGCTCCTCGGCGGTGGCGGCCAAACTCTACAAGATTTTTGTCAAGACTTTAACGGAACGCCTGCGCGCGACCAACGACAAGATCAAACAAATGGTGGCCATGGTCGGAGGAGAAATTTAACTAGTGCTCTGCCAAACGATAAATGTGGAATAAATTCTTGGTAGGGGCGGGGCTTGCCCCGCCCTGATCCTGGGCACGGCAAGCCGTGCACCTACATTCCCATTCCGCAAATTTGCCTTGACAGAGCACTAGCCCCATTCCCGCCGCCGGACCGAAGGCCCCCATCCAAGGAAAACGCATGGATCTGTTTCAATGGAGCGAGACGTGTTTTAGCGCGACCGCCCTAGCCTACGTGGCGGCGACGGTCCTTTACCTGATTTACATGGGCTGGCGCAACCGCCTGCTGGGCGGGCTGGCCTTCACCGCGGCAGCAGTCGGCGTTCTCTTTCACACGCTGGGGCTGGCCTTTCGCTGGATTGAGGCGGGCATCCACCATCCGCCCTTCACCAACCTTTACGAATCCCTGCTCTTCTTCGGCTGGGGCATCGTTGTCTTCTACATCATCATCGAGCTGAAATACAAGATCCGCATCGCCGGCGCCTTTATCTTTCCCATCGCGCTGGGGGCCATCGGCGCCGCGGTGCTCAGCGGCGACAAGGAAATCGGGCAACTGGTGCCGGCCCTGCAAAGCAACTGGCTCCACGCCCACGTGGCCGTGGCCGCGCTGGCCTATGCCGCCTTTGTCGCCAGCTTCGGGCTTTCGCTCATGTTCCTGATCAAGGAAGGGGTCAGCCGCGAAAAGATCGGGGCCGCCGCCGCTTTCTCCGTGGCCGGGCTCCTCGCCATCTGTGACAAGTTCCAGGTGCTGCTCGGCAACTTCCGCATGGACAACCTCGCCGCGGCCATGACCGGCGAAAAATTTATCTCCTTTCCCCTGCCCGGCCGGCTGCTCCTGGCCAGCCTGGTCTTTGCCGGCGTCGCCGGAATCCTTTACCTCTCCGCGCAACCCGCGGAAACAAGAGCCAACCCCGCCCCCAGCACCTGGCCGCGGCTCATCCTCTTGCTCGGATTCCTCTTCGCGCTCATCGGGTTCCTCACCCTGATCCTGCAGGTGAGCGGCAATCCAGAGACCCGGCTCTTCTCCAACCCCTTCAAGATCGTGATCGTCCTGCTCGCAATGCTCATTGCCGGGGGCACGCTCATCCTCGACTTCCAGTTCGATTCCATCCGCTCTTCCCTGCCCCCCGCGGATTTCCTCGACCACCTCTCCTACCTCTCGGTGATGATCGCTTACCCCCTGATGACCGCGGTGATTATCACCGGCGCGGTCTGGGCCAACTATGCCTGGGGCACCTACTGGTCCTGGGACCCCAAGGAGACCGCCTCGCTGATCACGTGGTTCATTTACACCCTTTACCTGCACGCCCGGTTCACCGCCAACTGGACCGGCCGGCGGGTGGCCTTGATCTCGATCGTCGGCTTCATCTCGGTGGTCTTCACCTTCCTGGGCGTGAACATCCTGCTCTCCGGGCTGCACTCGTATGCCTCGTAGGAAAAGTATGTAGTATCTCGTATGTCGTATGTAGGGAAAAATTTGAAGAAACTCCTCCTTTCTCGCCGGCGCTTTCTCTCTTTGATCCCAGTGTCCGGGTTAGCTGGAACTTCCGCCTGGCGAGCCTTGGCCCGCGATCCGCAGCCCGGGTGGTCGGAAATGGACATTCCCTACGTGCACCAGGCCGGGGGCGACGACTGCTACCAGGCCTGCCTGGCCATGGTGCTCAAACACTTTTTCCCGAAAGAAGAGTTTCCGCGGGCAGAACTCAACCGCCTCACCCATCACCGGCCCGGGTATTGGACGATGGAAGCGCAGCTTTTGCCGCCGCTCTTGGAGCGCAAGCTCCAGGTGGAGCTGCACGCTTCCACTCCTTACTCGGAACTGACGCCCGAACTGGCGGAAAAACGCTACGGTAAACTTGGGGCGCAAAAACTTGATTTCCAGGCCCTGGCCTGGTCGCGGCAATTTTTAAAGCCCGGTCTTTTTTTCCAACACGAGATCGAATGGAAAGAGTTGGTGGAAAAGTTCCGGCAGGGCTGGGCTACTATTTTCTGCGTCAACGAGGACGTGCTGGTCAAACAAAACCTGGGGCGGTTCATCGGCCACGGCCTGGTGCTCACCGGGGCTTCCGACTCCCAGGCGCGAGTCCACGACCCGGCCCGGACCGCCCAGATGCTCTATCCCCTGGACCACCTGGCCGCGGCCTTCACCTCTTCCGGCACCGACCGCGCCGGCCTCTTGGTCAAACGCTAATCATCCTTGTTTCTTCTTTCACACTTCACTCTTCACCCTGCTTTCCGCCCCTGCACCGTCAAGCTGATGATTTGCCCGGCAGACGAGCCAGCCGAGTCATGCCCTCCGCAGCCGCACCCACAATCGGCGGACAGCAATTGACCGCCAACTGAGAGATTGAACGGCGCCCGATTGGTAACTTTCAACTCTCTGAACCCCGCCTCTCGGATGGCTTCCAAGTAATCCTCCTCCTCCAGGGCCAAGGCCACACAGCCCGAGGCCGGGAGCTTTTCCCGCACGGCCGGCGACAGGTTCTTAGTTACTATGTCCGAGACCGAAAACCTGCCGCCCGGGCGCAGCACCCGGAAGATTTCCCGGAACACCTTCTCCTTGTCCGGGGCCAGGTTGATGACGCAGTTGGAGGTCACGAAATCCAGCGAGGCCTCCGGCAGCGGGATCGCTTCGATGTCGCCCTCCAGGATTTCCACATTCTGGATTCCGGCCTGGGCCAGGTTGGCGCGGGCCTGCGCGATCATCTCCGGCGTCATGTCCAGGCCATAGACCTTGCCCGAAGGTCCCACCTGCTGGCTGGCGAGCAAGACATCCAGCCCGGCGCCGGAGCCCAGGTCCAGCACCACTTCCCCGGGTTTCAACTCCGCCAGGGCCAGCGGGTTGCCGCAGCCGAAGCTGGCCGCGGCCGCCTCTTCCGGCGCCGAGGCCAATTCTTTTTCCGAGTAACCGATCGTCCGGGCCAGGCCAGGGGATGCGGCCGGGCCACAGCATGAAGACCGGCCCTGGATCATTCGCGCATAATCCGCCCGGATTTGGTCCTTTACCGACTTCCTATCGCTCATTCTCAACTCCCTTTCAGTTCTAAATCTCCTGCTCTATATTTTAGCTCAGAAATTACTTCCAGGCGACTCAACTCCTGGAAAAGTTTAGCCGCTCGAGCCACGGGCAAAATCCCGGCCGCGCACTCCTGGAACTTGGCCCAATGCTCGGCCTCGCGGAGCGGCTCTCCCGGATGTCCCCTCGCCGCGCCGGCCTCGGCCTGAATTTTTTCGCCTCCCTTCAACTCCACGGTGACCCGGGCGCCGTTAAGCCCCCCGCCCCCGAGTCGCTTTTGCATAACTTTGGGAAGTTCTCGGGTCATGACCTTGAGCAGGAGCCGCTGGACCCTGGGGTCCTGGACGCGGCGGTCGGTGTATTGGCGGAGCCCGGCCGCTCGATCGAGCACGGCCACGGCCATGGCAAATTCCAGGCTGAAGCGGGCTTCGGCCGCGGTGCGGGGCCGGTGGCGAAGGAGGATGCCCATGACCAGGGCCGGCACTTCGCAGGTGATCCGTTGCACCTTTTCCGGCCGCAGGTGGTAGGCGGCCGCCAGCTTGAGCATGGCATCGAGGGAAGAGTGGTTGCCGGCGCAGCAGGGATACTTCTTGATGGCGATGCCGGAGGCCACCAGCTCCCACGGCCGGCCCCACTTCCCGGCCAGGGCGGAAAGGTCCTTGGGCCGGCCCGGACTCAGAATCTTGCCCAGGCCGTAGCCCGCTCCCAAAATGTCCGGGTCCGCGGTGAAGCCGTCGGCCGCGAGCAGGGCCGCGGTTACACCGGCGCGGGCCGCGTTGCCGGCGTGCAGGGGCTTGGTCATGGTGCCGAAGTTCTGGCGGGTGCCGGCGGCGAAGGAGGAGGCGATGCCCAGCGCGTGGCAAAGTTTTTCCGGCGAAAGGCGGAGGATTTTTCCGGCCGCGGCCGCGGCGCCGAGCGCGCCCAGGGTGAGGGTCGAGTGCCAGCCGTGCTCGTAAAGGGCGGGGTTGAGCCGGCGGCCGAGTTGGACAATCAGCTCAAAGCCCACGGCATAGGCCGTGATCACGTCCTTGCCCGAAGCGCGCCGGGTCTCGGCCAGGGCCAGGATGGCCGGGACTAGGGCCGCGCTGGTATGGGCCACGGCAACCGAGTTGACGTCGTCGTAGTCCAGGGCATGGCCGAGGGTGCCGACGATCCAGGCCGCGGCGGCCGGCGCGAGCCGGAGTCCAGGCACGCCGATGATGGGCGCCGGTCCAGGCGACTCGTGGCGTTGGGCGTAGGCCAGGATCCTGGCGGCCACCGGGGTGCGCGACCCGGCCAGCGCGCAGGCGAAGAAATCGCGGATGGCCACTTTGGCCATGGCCGAAGCTCCGGCCGGTAATTGGGGAAAATGAACCTTGGCGATCCGACGCGAAATCTGCAAAGTCAAACTCATCGAGACCTCCCTTGGGGTCAGAGCTTAATAATTAATAATTCAAGGAAGAGTCGCCATTCGCAAGCGTAAGTTTCTATCATCCCGCAGTTTCGCTTGGAAGCGGACGATGCCTTGAGAGACGGCCGCGGCGCTGACGCCCATCCGGTCGGCGACCTGGGTCACTGCCACGGCGCAGTGTTCCACCAGATAATAATACGCGGCTAGTCGGGGCAAGAAGCCTCTCCGACCCCTCACCGGCTGAAGAATTTTTTCGCCGAACAGATGCTCCAATCGCTCAATTTCCTGGTCCAAAATCACCGGCGTCCGGCCGGCGCGGCGAAACCTCGAAACCGCTTCGAGCCGGCCCCGGGGCGGGTGCTGCCTGGCCAGCTCGCGCAGTTGCTCGATGGTACCCAGGATCACTCCCTCTCTCAGCTCTTGCCAGAACGACGGCGGTTGGCCCAAGAGGCCCAGGCATTCCCGGCGATAGTGCCGGCGGCGTTGGGCCGGGTGGCTTCCGTAGGCGGACAGGATCGGATCAGGATCGAGCCAGGCATAGCGCGAGGGATGGCGAGTATAATCGCGGAAACTCGACCATTCGTAATCCACCGGATCGGTGACCAATCCCGCCCGCACCGGGTTAAGGTGGAGATAGATCGAGAGATGGAGCCAGTGAGCTTCGTCGGCCACTAATACAGATTTGTATCGGCCCTGGAAGAGATGACCGGAGCGGCGATGGCGGAGGTGAAAATGGACGGCGTAGGTGGTGTTGAGCCACTGCAGGGCGGCAGCCAGGTTGGCTTGAGGGGTGCGGAGGAAAAGGTGATAATGGTTGGACATCAGGCAGAAGGCGAAGATTTGAAGCTGAAATCGGTCCCGGCCGCGGGCGAGCAGGTCTAACCAATCGGTATAATCCCGGCGCTGGAGGAAAAGTGCCTGGCGGTTGTTGCCGCGGGAGGTAACGTGATAAATCGCGCCGGGAAACTGAATGCGCCACGGGCGAGCCATGAGGCAGATTAACCCGAATCGGACCGCAAGTCAAGTAAATTATTAATTCTTAAGCTCTGACCCCTATGGCGTCGAGGGCCTGCAAAATTTCATTGTCCGGGCCTTGGGAATTGTGATATAAGAAAGGACGGGGAGGACTTGCATGGATAAAGAAACCTTGCTCAAGCAGGACCTGCGCCACCTGATCCATCCCATGACCCATCTTCGCGAGCATGCCGCGCACGGGCCGAAAATCGTGGTCTCCGGCCAGGGCGCGGTGCTCCGCGATTTGGACGGCCGCGAGATTCTGGACGGGTTCTCGGGCCTGTGGTGCGTGGTGGTGGGCCACGGCCGGCAGGAAATCATCCAGGCGGTGAAGAAGCAGATGGAAACGATCGCTTACGCGACCAGCTTCTTCGGCCTGGGCAATGTGCCCTCGGTGGAGCTGGCCGCCCGGCTGGCCGGCATGTTCCCTCCGGAATACGGGCTGAACCGGGTGCTCTTCTGCTGCGGGGGCAGCGAGGCCAACGAGACCAATTTCAAGTTCGCCCGGCTTTACTTTGCCCTGCAAGGGAGGCAGGAAAAAAATAAAATCATCTCCCGCAACTGGTCCTACCACGGCTTGAGCTACGGCGCCCTGGCCGCCACCGGCATCGTGCCCTTCCACTGGAACTACGACCCCATACCCGAGGGCTTTGAGAAGGTCGTGGCCCCTTACTGTTACCAGTGCGACCTGGAGCTGGAGTATCCAGCCTGCCAGGTGGCGTGCGCCAAGGCCGTGGAGGAGCTGATCGAGGAACTAGGACCGGAGACCGTGGCCGCGGTGGTGGCCGAGCCGGTGATCGGCTCCGGCGGCATCATCCCCCCGCCCAAGGAATATTTCCCCAGGCTCCGCGAAATCTGCGACCGGCACCAGGTGCTCCTGATCCTGGATGAGGTCATCACCGGCTTCGGCCGCACCGGCAAGATGTTCGCCTTCCAGCATTGGGGCGTGCGGCCGGACATGCTGACCCTGGCCAAAGGCATCACCTCGGGTTATATCCCGCTCGGCGCCGCGGTGGTCTCGGACCGGATTTACGACACCATCGCTGAAAACCTGCCCGAGCAACTGCCCCTGATGCACGGCTTCACCTACATGAACCACCCGGTCGGCTGCGCCGCGGCCATGGCCAACCTGGACATCATTGAGAAAGAAAACCTGCCCGAAAAGGCCGCGGAAAAGGGACGATATCTATTGGATAAATTGGAGAAACTGCGGAAATTTGACTCGGTGGGAGACGTGCGCGGCCTGGGTCTGATGGCGGCAGTGGAATTTGTGAAAGATAAAAAGACCAAGGCCCCCTTCGAGCCGCCCCACGGGGCCCCGACCACGGTATGCGAGTTGGCCTGGAAACGCGGGGTCTATATGCGGCCGACCATGGAAGTGGTGGGGCTGGCGCCACCGCTGAGTGTAACCCAAAAGCAACTCGATCAAATGGTCAAGGTGCTGGAAGAGGCAATTCCCTTGATGGAAAAGCAACTTAGCTAGAATATTTAAAGTTGATCCTCATTATTGAAGTTTGTATCCTGCTTCACTTTTTCAACGCTAACTCAAAAAAACTATTGACAAAATTAAAATATTGGTTTATAATGCCTCTGAAATGAGGTGAAACAGGTTCTATTTCCAGTAGTTAATGACATCAAGAACGGCTTCCGGAAGCCTTTTTGACTTATAACGCTTATCCCCTCATTCCCTACGCTTTACGCTCTGAGACTCGGCTCTTCGCGGATGCACTTTCGGTAGGGGGAAGACTTTTAATTTTCAGGCTTAATGGTTTACGGGGTCTGGAGGAATGGGAGTAAAATTGACTAACCGGATCACCCCATTACCGGATCGCTCTTCAACCGGCTCTCTGTTCAGCTATTCCTTCTTTGCCTTATCGTCCTCTCTTAATCGTAATTCCGATCTCGCTCCTTTCCTCTCATCACTCCTGCTCTATTCCGGTGGATGCAAATCCCCGGATGAAGATTATAGGGAACAAAAAGGGGATGGATCATGTTTAAAATCGGAGACAAGGCAGTTTATCCGGCGCATGGCGTCGGCGTGGTCGAGGGGATTGAAAACCGGCAGATCTCCGGCAACACCCAAATCTTTTACATCCTGCGCATGCTCGACAACGACACCACCATCATGATCCCGCAAGGGAGCGTGGAATCCGTCGGACTCCGAACTGTTATCTCCAGGCGGGAAATCCCGGCCGTGTTCAAGGTGCTCCGCCAGAAGGTTCCCGTCTCGGACTCCCAGACCTGGAACCGCCGGCACCGGGAATACATGGAAAAAATCCGGACCGGATCGGTCTTCGAAATCGCCGCGGTGCTCCGCGACCTCTACCTCCTCAAGCTCGACAAGGAACTCAGCTTCGGCGAGCGCAAGGTGCTCGACACCGCCCGCAACCTCTTGGTCAAGGAACTGAGCATCGCCCAGCGCATCAAGCCCCTCAAAATCGAACAGGAGATCGAAAAAATCTTCCACGCCTGAAACCCGACCAAGGGACAGACATTCCGCCTTCGCGGAGGACGAAGCGCTTCGGCGGAGTCTCTCCGGTCTGGCATCTGACCCCGATCTTCCGAATGCCGCGCTTTGTGCCGCTTTGAGAGTGCGATAATTGATTGTCGCTTTGGCTCGCGGCAATTCATTGCCGCCAAAGACCGCCGATCAATCCGCGAAGCAAAAGCGGCGGTAAACCGCCGCAATCCATATCACCATCCCCGACCGCGACGGCCTCGGCCGCGGCTGCCACTCCTCTATACATAAATGCAAACTAACAACTGAAGCTCTGACCCCAATCTATTGCTCTCCTGAATATCTGACCTCCGGACATAAGCTCTGGAGCTGACGGAAAAGGGTTTCGCGCTCCAGGGGATTCAGCCGGCTCAGGTCATGCTGTTCTCCCGGATCTTGCCGCAAGTCGTAGAGCTCAACCTGCGGCTTCGCATGGCGCACGATCAGCTTCCTTTCCAACGTTCGCAGCGCGTAAATCCGCTGCTCCTTGCCCAAATAGGCCGCGGCCAGCGCCGGCTCCCTTCGGTCTGCCTTCGGCCGTGAGCTCAGGCCGAACGGAGCCTCAGGATCGAAGACCGGCGCCAGCGGCAATCCTTCTCCCAAAGGTTTCAGGCTCCTGCCCTCTCCTAAAATAATCCGGTCGCTAAAGGCCAGGCCCAAGAGGGTGGCGCCGAAATCCAGGGTGCGCACCTGGTCGGCAATCACCTTCCCGGCAGGCAAACCCGGGCCGGCCAGGATCAGCGGCACTTTGAGCGCCTCGTCGTAAAGCGTCTTGCGGTGCTCGAGCTCGCCGTGCTCGGTGAAGGACTCGCCGTGGTCCGCGGTGACCAGGATCAAGGTGGAATTCATCTGTCCGCTTTGGCGCAGCAAGTCCAGAATCTCTCCGATCCTGGCGTCAGCGTAAGCGATCTCCCCGTCGTAGAGGTCTTTCATGTATTCCAGGTCGGCGGGCGTGAGGCGAAAAGGAACCTGGTACCATTTGCGGCCGTCGCCGAAGCGGGCGGCATCGCCCAGGCCGGCGGCGTCGTGGTCCGGCCGGTGGCCCTGGGTGAAAAGATGACGGAAAGGCTCGGGCGCATAATAGGGCGCGTGCGTGTCCACGTAATGGAGGTAGAGGAAAAAAGGCTGGTGGGCATGGGCTTGCAGCCAGGGGAGCGCCGCGCGGTTCAGGCAGTCGGCGCTGTCCCGGAAAAAGGCCTGGGCGCAGGACTCGTCAAAGACCTGGAAGCCCCGGTCAAAGCCTTCCAGGGAAAAGCGGAAGTAGGTGCCGGAAAAGGCCGCGGTGAAGTAACCCTGTTTTTGAAACTCTTGGGCCAGGACCGGGAGCGAGGTGGGCAGGTGCAGGTTGCGGGTAAAGATGACGCCGTGCTCCCAGGGGTAGCGGCCGGTGAAGATCGAGGCGACCGAGGTGAGGGTAAAGACCGAGGCGGTGATGGCGTTCTCGAAGCGGACGCCGGAGGCGGCCAGGGTATCGAGATGGGGACTGGTCGGCCGGGAATAACCATAGGCGCCGAGATGATCCGGCCGCATCGCGTCCACCAAAATGAAAATCACACTGGGCCGGGGACCGGGTCTGGAAACCTGGAGCGGAGTAACCAGCGCACCATAATCCCGGGCATCGCTCTTTAATTCGGCGCTTTGGCCAGGCACGGCCTCGCAAGCAAGAGTCACCTCTTGCCAGCTCCGCTGTTCGAGATCCCGGGCCGGGGCCAGGGTTTGCTCCCAAAGAGTCTTATCCCCGGCGACCATCTGAAAATTCACCGGCTGCGGGTGGCGTTCCCAGTATTGCGGCAAAAGGCCGAGGGCGAAGCGGATCGAGCACGGCGGCTGCGGTTCCGAAGGGAGGACGAGGGGAAGGGTTTGCGCGGGTGCGAGGGCGAGCGCGGTGCGGATCTGGCCGAGGAGGTTGACGCGGCGCAGGAGCAGGTCGGCCGCCGACGGTGAGCCGGGTCGAACCGCGGGTTGGAGCAAGGAGTGGGCCGGGAGCTGGGCCGGGGGCTGGGCGCGGAGGATGGTTTCGATGTCCGGCGCCGGCGGTTTTGGACAGGCGGTAAAAAGAGCGATCAAGAGGATCGAAAAGAAAATTGACCACCGGATGCAATCCGGTGGCACAAATCTTTTTAAAGGAGATAGCATAGCAGGAGTTTGGTGATCGCGCCGAAGAGAGGAGCGGAGACGTTGTCGTCAATGGGCTGCCAGGGCGAGCTTTCGAAGAGGGCGCCGGCGACCGAGGAGATGAAGCAGATGAGGAACATCTCGGCGAGGGAAAAGGCGGTCAGGTGTTGGAGCATGGCGCTGCCCTGCCAGAGGAAAGAAGAAGCGGCGACGTTGGGGATAGTGAAGAAGAAAAAGAAGGTGGAGCCGAAGGTGGCGAAGAAGATGAAGGCCAAGGTTCCGGCATAGCTTTTTTCCTTGTTCCAGGGAAGTTTCTTTTTGCCCAAGGCCTCGCCGAACAAGGTGGCAAAGCCGTCGCCGATGCTGAGCGCGGCCCACTGCGAAGCGGCGATGGGCAGGGGAAAGACCACGGTCAGGACCAGCACCACGATCGGGTAGGAGAGCATGCCCACGGAATAGCCGGCGTGGAGCTCGTCTTCGCGGAAGGTGAAGCGGAAGTAGCGGGGCATGCCCAGGGAATTCCAGAGAAAAGCCACTAGCGCAAAGCCCAGGCCATACCACCAACTCAGCCAGCGCAGGGGCAGGGCCAGGACAATCACTCCGATATGAAGGGTCTTCCGGGTAAGCTCGCGTACCCAGGTCGGCAATCCCTGCATAATGGTCTCTTCCGCTTCTTGGTCCATCACAGCCGCGTCTGGTCTTGACCTGGTGGGCTTAAGTTGACGGTCGGAACGAAATTGTAGCTATTGTAATGCCAGCCCCGGCTGGTGTCAAATCCTGGAAACCGCGCGGCCTTGTCAGAATGCGGAAAATGCGATATTCTGAAAACGATAACCCGGTCATGATTACCCAGGCCCCTCATCTCCTGACCGCTTTTATAGCCGGCGTGCTTTCCTTTTTGACACCGTGCGTGCTGCCTTTGGTTCCCGGCTATCTCTCTTTTATTTCCGGCCAGTCGCTAAAGGACATGCGCTCGCATGAGCACAAGCGGGAAACCTTATACCCGGTGATGGTGACCACGCTCAGCTTCATCCTCGGCTTTTCCCTGGTCTTTGTCAGCCTGGGCGCCGCGGCCACCAGCCTGGGTCACTACCTGGCCGCATACAAGCCGCTCCTGGCCCAAATCGGAGGGGCGATCATCCTGGTGCTCGGCCTGCACATGCTCGGAGTCTTCCGCATCCCCTTCCTCTACCGCGAGGCCCGCTTCCAGGGAGGCTCCCAGGCCGGCGGCGCGCTCCGCGCTTTCCTCCTCGGGCTCGCCTTCGCCTTTGGCTGGACCCCCTGCGTCGGCCCGATCCTGGGCACGATCTTGACCCTGGCCGTCCGCGAAGACACCGTGGGCCAAGGCATCTGGCTGCTCTCCGCCTACTCCCTGGGTCTGGGCGTGCCTTTCTTCCTCACCGGCCTCGCCGTCAACCACTTCTTCACGCTGTTTGAGCGGATCAAAAACCATTTTCACAAAATCGAAATCGCCGCTGGAGTCTTCCTCGTCCTGATGGGACTGGTCATGGTCCTGGGCGAGTTCCATACCGTCAAGCTCTTGTTCCAGCGCCTCGTGCCCGAATTCCCGCAGAGGTGGGGTTGATGCCGCTGCGCTTCGGCCCGGCCGGCATCCCGCTTTCCGTCAAGAGCGGCAAGCCGGAAGACGGCGTGCGCGAATGCCGGCGCCTGGGCCTGGATTGCATGGAACTGGAGTTCGTCTATGGCGTGCGCATGACCGAGCCGGCCGCGGCCAAGGTCAAGCAGGCGGTCAAAGAGACCGGCGTGCGCCTGACCGCGCACGGCCCTTACTACATCAACCTCTGCTCTAAAGAGCCGGACAAGGTCGCGGCCAGCGTCAAGCGCGTGCTCGACACCGCCCGCCGCGGCTATCAGTGCGGGGCCGAGAGCATCACCTTTCACGCCGCCTTTTTCCAGGGCCGGCCCGCGGATGAAATCTTTGCCGAAGTCAAGGAGCGGTTCCGCGAGATCCTGGCCGCTCTGAAAAAAGAGAAGGTGAAGGTGGATGTGCGGCCCGAGCTTTCGGGCAAAAAAAGCCAGTTCGGGAGCCTGGAAGAGATCATCGGGATCTCCAAACAGGTTAAGGGCGTGCTCCCCTGTGTAGATTTCTCTCACAACTATGCGCGCAGCGCGGGCCGGAACAACACCTACGCCGAATTCGCGGCCATGCTCGAAGCTCTGAGCAAAGGGCTGGGCCCGGGCATTCTAAAGCGCATGCACCTGCACGTCTCCGGCATTGATTACACGCCCAAGGGCGAGCGCAAACACCTGGAGCTGGAAAAATCGGATTTCAATTGGAAGGAGCTTTTGCGCGCGCTGGCGGACTATGGGGTCGAGGGCCTCTGCATCTGCGAAAGCCCGACCCTGGAAAAGGACGCGCTCCTGCTCAAAAAGACGTATCAGGCCCTGAAAAGGAATTAATCATTCATGGACCTTAAGCAGTTGAAGGCCCTCTCGGTCCTGGGCTGGAACTTCGGCCTGCACCTGTTGCGGGCCGCGGTTCCGCGGCGCCAGGAAGACCAGGCGGAAAAGTTCCGAAGCTACTTCCGGCCCGACCGGATCACCAGCTTCACCCCCGAGGAACACCGGGCCATCCTGGAATTTGAAAGCTGCACCCTCTGCGGGATCTGTTCCTCCCACTGCCGGGTCATGGCAACCTCCGCCGGAAAATTCCTGGGACCCGAACACCTCGCCGCTTCCGCCAGCCGCTCTCAGCCCGAGTTCGCTTCCGACGCTCCTTCCCTCTACCTCTGCGCGGTCTGCGGCCAGTGCGAGCCGGATTGCCCGGAGCAGGTGCCGGTCGCCCGCATGGCCATGCACATGCGCAGCATGATCCGGCGGGTCGCGCCCGCCGTCATGCCCCAGCCGATCCAGGCCGCGGCCCACAACCTCGCTCAGCATGGCAACATCTACGGCCAGGCCCCGCCGCTCGCCCTGCCTTGCCGGCCGGATGCCGAGTTCACCCTTTTCCTGGGCTGCCGCGAGCGGATGGCGCCGGAGCGCGTCCAGCAACGGCTGAAACTCCTCGAGCGCCTGGCCATCCGCGTTACCGGAGTGGACGAGTCCTGCTGTGGCGGCGTGCCGGAAACCCTGGGCCTGGACCCGCCTCCGGCCGTCAGCGAAAAAATCCTCGCGGCCGGTCCGAAAAAAGTCCTCACCGTCTGCCCCCATTGCACCGAGGCGCTCCGGCGAAACCCGGCGCTCAAAGACAAGGTGGAAGTGAGCCACCTGGCGGAGATCCTTGCGGAAAGGATTCCTTCCGGAACCAAGGCCCGGGACATCCCGACCCCGGTCGCGTTTCACGACCCCTGCCACCTGGCCCGCGGCTGCGGCCTGATCCAGGAGCCGCGCGAGGTCTTGCGCCGGCTGGGAGTGGAGCTAAAGGAGATGGCGGAATCCGGCGACCGCGCGCCCTGCTGCGGAGCCGGAGGCGGCCTGGCCCTGAAGGACCCGGCATTGGGCAAAGAGGTTGCCAGGAGCAGACTGGCCGATGCCAAGGCGGCAGACGCCAAGACCTTGATTACGGCCTGCGCCGGGTGCCGGGACCTGCTGGAGTCAGCTCGCCAGGACAGCGATCCCGCGGTGATGATGTTGGAAGATATTCTCGCCGATTAATTCGAACCTCCAGTTCTAGCGGGAGAGCGTTATGAAAAAAATCATCCTCGCGCTCATCGGAATTGCGCTTCTTTCCGCCGCAGCAGTGGCCGACCCAATCGTGGATTCTGCTTTAAATACCTTTATACAGGCGATCCCTCTCCCGAAAGCTTCTCTTTCTGCCGGAGCGCAAGTCCAGCTGATTGAGATCATTCCCACCTTCCTTTTGGTGGAGGAAGCCGGCAAACTTCAGCAACTGGTCAAGCTCCAGGTTGAAAACGTAAGCGGCCAAAGCCTGACCGCCGAGGTACGGGTCGAGCGGCCGGACGGTCTCAGCTCCCAGACTGCGCTCCCTTTGCATCCAGGCAAGAATCAGGCGGTTATCAAGGTCCCGGACCTTCGAGAACCTTCGGCCCTGACCCTGGTGCTTTCCAGCCAAGATCAGGACCAAGCCCTCTACCAATTCCTCTGGCAACCGGCGCGCCAGTGGAAAATTTACCTTACCCAGCTCTCCCATTTCGATTGGGGCTATACCGGGACGCAAGAAGAAGTCCGGCAGGTCCAGAACCAGGTCCTGGACACGGTGATCGAGTATTCCCGCCGGACTGCGGACTGGCCGGAAGACTCTCGCTTCCGCTGGACCGTGGACGGGAGCTTCACGGTTATGAACTACTTGCAGGATCATCCGGGCCGGGAAGCCGATCTCCGCGACCTGGTCGCCTCCGGCCGGATGGAGATCAACGCCAAGCTCGGCCACCTTTGTCCCTCGACCGCCGGCTACGAGATGCTGGCCCGCGAGCTTTACTATTCCAACCGGGACCTGCGGCAAGCGTTGGCCGCGGACCCGGTCACGGCCATCCACACCGACGTGCTCGGCATCACCTGGGGCAATGCCACCGTCCTGGCCGGCGCCGGAGTCAAATACCTCCTGTTCCATCCCAACCGCATGTATCGCGGCGGCGCGGTGATGAAGAACACCCTGACACCGCAGGCCTTTTACTGGCAAGGGCCGGACGGCTCCCGGCTTCTCACCTGGCGCTCCTACGATTCTTACACCGAGGCCACCTTCCTGATCAACGGCATCGAGCGGACGGCCAAGGAACTCCCGGCCCTGCTCCTGGAATACGAGAAAAAGGGCTATCCCTTTGACCTGCTCCACCTCACCCGCAGCGGCAAAGACCCCAAGACCCAGTTTGACGACAACTCGCCGCCGCGGCTCGAGATCTGCCACTCCATCCGCGAGTGGAACGCTCGCTTCGCTTATCCGCGCCTGATCGCGGGCCTGCCCCGGACCTTCTTCGAAGAGCTGGAGCGCCGCTACGGCGATCAAATCCCGACCTATGCCGGGGATATGCCCGACTGGTGGGCGGACGGCGTGCTCACCAACGCGGAGGAAACCAAGCTCTCGCGGCAGATGCACCACGACCTGAGAGAAGCCGAGTTATGGTCCAGCCTGGCCGGGCTCCTTTCCCCGGACTTCAGCTATCCCGGCCCAACCCTCGACCATGCCCATCTTGCCAACTGGATTTACGACGAGCACACCTGGGGCTACATGTTCCCTTTTCTGCCCCGCGAGGAAAAAATCTGGAACTACAAGCGAGGCACGCTCCGGCAAGGAGTTTCGGAGACGGCCCCGCTTTTAGCCCAGGCCCTGAAGACTTTGGCGGACACGCTGGGAGAAAAGGATACCTGGGTGGTGTTCAACCCGCTGGAATGGCCCCGGACCGAGCCGGTTCGCCTGGACCTCGGACCCCAGAGCCGGGACCCGGACGGTCGGCTCAAGGTTGCTCTTCAGGATGTCCAGACCGGCGAGATTTTTATCGGACAAGCCGAGCCAGGCTCGTCCTCCGCTGCCTTCCCGGTTAAGGACGTGCCGGCCCTGGGCTATCGAACCTTTCGAATGGTGCCTGCCCCCTTGAGCCAGCCGGCGGCAGAATCTTTTCAGGTCAGCGACCGCTCCATCGAGAACTCACTTTTCATCTTGAAGTTTGACGCCCGGCGGGGCGGGCTTACCAGCCTCTACGACAAGCGTCTTGGCCGCGAGCTCCTGGACGGGAAAGCCGAATATGCTTTGGGCCAACCCCTGGCCCGCGGACAAGGCTACTTTGACTGGTTCGACCGCCGCGCGCCGGCCCAGGTGGAAAAAATCACCGTCTCTTCGCCCGGACCGGTCTATGCTTTGGCCACCGTCATCTATCGGCTCCGAGGTTTTGCTTCCACCAGGATCAAGACTGAATTTAAGATTTATCACGACCTGCCTTACCTGGACCTGGTCTCTTCCTTTAACCATTACCGCAACGGGCCCGGCGCGAGCAAATATCTCGCTTTCCCCTTCGCGGTTCCGGACCCCGAGTTTTACCTGGAAATTCCCTATTCGATCATGCGGCCGGGCCAAGACCAGCTTCCCGATTTTGCCACTTACTACGCGGTCTCGCACTCGGTCCTGATCCAGAGCGGCCAGGGCTTCGGCATCGCCTGGAGCACGCGGGAAGGCCCGATGGTGGAACTCAGCGACATCCGCAAACAGGCCGGCTTTGCCAATCCCTATTCCGCGCAATTCGACCAGCCGCCTCCCCGGTTCGACCGCGGCCACGTCTACTCCGAACTGATGAATAATTTTCAAAACACCAATTATCACTATTGGCAGCGCGGCTCCGGCGCCTGGTCCTATCGGATCTCTTCCCTTTCCGCGGATCCTTCCCGATCCGAAGCCGTCCGCCCCGGCTGGGAGCTGGCGCAACCCCTGCTGGCCTGGCAAGTGAAAACCAACCCCAACTCTACTTTTCCTCCGGCGGCCAGCCTGATCGCCCTTTCTCCCGGCTCCGTGCTCCTGGTGACCATGAAGCGAGCCGAGGACAGCCAGGGAACGATCCTCCGGCTCTATCAATCCGAAGGAAAAGCGGTTCAGGCCCGGGTTCGGCTGCCGCTGGCCCCCATCACCCATGCGGTCTTGACGGATATCACCGAGCATGACCGGCAGGAGTTGCCGGTCCGGGACGGCGCCGTCACTTTGGACCTGGGGCCTTTTAGCGTGCGCACGCTGCGCGTGATGACCGAAGCGAAAGGAAAGCTATGATCCGACCGCGAAACCGTTTCCTGCTACTTTTCTTTTCTCTGTGGGTTTGCCTGCCGGTGTCTGCCCAGGAAAAATTCCAGCCGGCGCTGGCCGGCCCCTGGCACACCCTGTTCGCGCCCAAGAACTCCGGCGATTACATCAATGACCATACCCTGTTCCAGGACCCGCAGGGCAACTGGCGCCTGATCGGCATCACCTCCCCCGGCTTGAGTTGGACCGGCCTGGACGAGCGCTATTTTGCGCACGGGATCTCCCCTTCGCTGGACCAGGAGATGACCGAACTGGACCCGCTCTTCAAGGGCACCCCCGACCACCGCCGCAAATGGGCGCCGCACGTGATCAAAGATCAGGACGTGTATCACCTGTTTGCCGGGCCCGGCTCGATCCGCCACTTCACTTCCAGGAACGGCTTGGACTGGAATTATGAAGGGGTTGCGATTGCGAAGCCCTGGTGGAATTTTCGGGATACCATGATCCTGGAGCTCTCGCCCGGCCATTGGCTGATGTATGCCACCGATCAAGGCGACCGCCTCTCGGTTTACGAATCGGACGACCTTTTCACCTGGCGCCGGCATGGCACCGCCTTCCGGGCCGTCCGGCCGGCCCCGATCTGGGGCTGGATTCCGATCTCGGCCACCGAGTCTCCCTTTGTGGTGAAAGTCGGCGACTATTACTACCTCTCGGTTTGCCTGACCAACTATGGTCGCAAAACCTATACCAACACCGTAATCGTCCGGTCCAAAGATCCTTTTGACTTCGGCACCTATGCCGCCGGCGGTCCGGGCGAGACCGCGGAATATGTCACCACCCTGCCCGCCCACTGCGCCGAATTTATCCAGGACCGCCAGGGAAACTGGTATATCACCTCCGGCGGCTGGAAAAACTACCCGACCCCCGCCGGGGTCAAACCCGGCACTCTGGCCATCGCTCCGATCAAATGGGAAGCCGGCCCTTAAGGGCAAGGCGCTTGGCGACCTTTGTTGTGTCCAGAACCGGCGCCAAATTATCTTGACAGAGATCAAGGGCTTGATATACTTGGCCTTGGCTAAGGCCTGGCGAGGCTGAGAAGACCGGGTGCGCGGGATGGGAGTGCATGGCGGAATCCAGCAAGTTATATTGCCCCAGTTGCGGCGAGGACGTGGAATATTTTGTGATGCTCAGCGAGGGCAACGAGCTCACCCACTGCTCGATCTGCGGCTTGATCCTCGAGCGCGAAGCACCCGAGGCAAGAGCGCAGGAGCGGATCAAGACCCTGCAAAACGTGGTGGCGGCGGAGGACAGTCCGGTCCTGCTCAAGACCCTGAGCCAGATGTTGGTGGACCGCAACATCGCCAAGACCGTGGAACCCTGCAAAAACGGCGAGGAATTTATCAGCAGGGTGGTCGAGCGCTTGAAAAATAATCTCCCCGTCTCCCTCGTGATCCTGGACGTCAACATGCCCGTCCTCAACGGCATTAACGCCGCCGTCATCTTCCGCGCCATCGAGCGCGGCTTCGGGAAAAAGCGCCCGACCCCCATCCTGTTCTTCACTTCCTATCGCTGTGACGATACCTTTAAGAAGGTGCTCAAATATTGCGCGCCGGCGAAATACATCAATAAGGGGACCGGGTCCTCCCCGGAAGAGTTCGTCCAACGCCTCTATCAAGTCGTCTCCCAGTTATTGGCTGAGCAATAGCTCTTCCCCTCTCGCCGGCATTGGCGCCTGCCCGGGCGGCCGGTAATCTTCAAGGGCGGGACATAACGAGCACCAAAAAGGACTGGAGCATTCGGTTCATGGAAAATCAGGAAGGGCAGTATCGGGAAGTCCTCAATTCCAACCCTCTTCACCTCGCTTCCTTGCGCGGGCTGGAAGATCTTTACCGGCGGGAGGAGCGCTGGGAAGAACTGGCCGCCATCCTCCTCCAAGAGGCCGAGGCCCTTGAGCAACCCGAGGAGCGCGCCGGCCTGATCTACGAGAGCGCCCGCATCCAGGAAGAGCGCTTGGGCCAAACCGACGCGGCGCTGCAAACCTACGCCCGGGTGGAAGGCGCGGCGGAGTGGGAGCAGTTGGCCCGGCGGGCGCGCCGGCGCATCCTCCAGCAACGGCAGGATTGGGAGGAACTTCGCGGCCTGCTCGAAATCGCCCTGGACCAGGCCTCGCCGGCCGAAGCTCCGGCGCTTCGCCTGGAACTCGCCCGGCTGTTCGCGTTTCGGCTCGGCCAACCCGAGGCCGCCGAAGCCTTGCTGGCCCAAAGCCTTGAGCAGGACCCGGGTCATTGGACCACCCTGGTCCTGCTCGCCCACCTCCGGCTCCAGCGCGGGCAATGGCCCGAGCTGGTCGAGGTTTACACCCGCGCCGCGGAGCAGGCGGCTGCGGCCGGAGACCAGGCCCTCGAGCTGGCGCTCCGCTACCGTTTGGGCCAGCTCCTGGAATTCCGCCAGGGCGACCGCGACCAGGCCCTCGCCGCCTATGCCCGAGCCCGGGAACTGGACGCGGGATTCCTGGCTTTGCTCGCGCTCTGCGAGATCAGCGACGCGCAAGACGACCCGGCGCAGAGCGCCGCTTTCCGCCAGGAGCTCACTCAGGCGCTCGGCGAATTTGACCCGGACCTGCAAAAGCTCTGGCGCTTCCAGCGCGGCCTCCTGCTCCTCGAACTCCAGAACCAGCCGGACGCGGCCCGGGCCGAACTGGAAAAAGTGGTGGAGCTGGACCCGAAATTCCTGCCCGGCGCCCTGGCCCTGGAGCGGCTCTATCGGGCCGCGGGTTCGGACCAGGACCGGGTCCGAATCTGCCAGACCCTGGCCGCCGCCATCTCCGATCCCCGCTGGAAAGTGGAATACGCCGGCGAAAAAGCCCGCCTGCTCCTGGATGGGCTCGGCGACGCCGAGGCAGCCGCGGCCGCGGCCGAAGAGACACTGGCGCTCGACCCGCAGAGCCTCACCGCCCTGAAGATCCGGCAGACGGTGGAAGCCCGCCAGGAGAACTGGCCGGGGCTGTTCGAGCTCGTGGACCAGGAAATCACCCAGGCCAATGATCCGCGCGAGCTGCAGGGCCTCTATTTCTGGAGGGCGGAGTTGGCCATCCACCGCCTGAGCAAGCCCGAGCTGGGCCTGGATTCCTTTCGGCAGGCCCTGGAAATTCCGCCCAGCCAGTTCCCGGCCCTCAAGGGCATGGAGCGGCTTTACCGCGAGCTCAAGGACTGGCCGAACCTGCTCCGGGTCCTCACCGCGGAAAACAAGCTGGCCCAGGAGGCCGTTTACAAAAAGTATTACCTTTGCTGGTCCGGTGTGCTCTGGGAAGAGGTCGCCGGCCGCGACGACCTGGCCTTCGCCGCCTACAGCGAGCTGATTAAGGCCGACCCGGGCCACCCCGGAGCCTTTCGCGGCCTGGCCCGGGTCTGCGCCAAGCGGCAGGCCTGGGAACAGCTCCTGGCCGTGCTCGGCCGCGCCGCCCAGTCCACCCAGGACCCCGCGCTCCAGCACGCCTTGCTTTATGAAACCGCGGCCGTGCTGGAGAGGCGGCTGCACAACGCCAAAGAAACCCTGGCCCGGCTGGAGAAGGTCCAGCAGTTTTTGCCCGAGGACCGTCTGGCCGGCCTGGAGCTCAGCCGGATCTTTTACCGCGAGGGCCAGCTGGAACCCTACCGCGAGATCGTCGCCGCGGGCATGGACCGCCTGGAACATCCGGGGCTGCGGGCCGCCGCCTATCTCCGCGCCGGCTCGGTCTCCGAAGCGGTGCTGGGCGACCTGGCCGGGGCCGGCGACCTTTACCAGAAAGCGTTGCTCCTGGCCAACCGCTCCGCGGCTTGCCTGCCCGCGCTCGAGCTGGCCGAGATGCAGAACGACTGGCCCGGCTACCTTCAGATGCTCCGCAACCTGGCCGAGCGCTGCCAGAATCCGGCGCGGTTCGCGCTCTTGTGGCACGGGGTCTGCCTCCAGAGCGAGCAGCGCCTGGATGAGCAATGGACTTCGCCGCAGGCTTTATCCCAGGCCTGGCAAGAGCTTTATGGCCTGGACTCGCAAAACCTGCTTGGCCTGCGCGGCCTGGCCGACCTTGAGGAAGCGAAAGGCGACTGGGCCGCGCTCGAAGCGCTCCTGGAGCAGGAGGCCAAGCTGTTGGGAGGAGGGGACGCGCTCGCGCTGCGCCTGCGGCTGGCCGAGCTGCGGGCCGAGCGCCTGAACAACCCGGCCGGCGCGATCGCCGACTACCGGGCCCTGCTCCAGGCGCAAAAGGGACACCTGTCTTCGATCCGGGCGCTGGAACACCTCTTCGAGCAGACCGGCAACTGGGCCGACCTGATCCGGGCCTTGCTCCAGGAGATCCCGTTGCGCAAGGACCCGGACCTGGGCATCGCCCTCTACACCCGGGTGGCCGGGATCTACGAGGACAAGTTCAAGGCGGTCGAGGAAGCGATCAAGAGTTTCCGCGCGATCCTGCGGATCAAGCCCGACCACTTGCCGTCCTTGCACGAACTGCAGCGGCTGTATGAGAGCGCCGGCCGCTGGCAGGAACTGGTCAGCATGCTTAATGCCGAGATCGGGGTGATCCAGGAGGTCGAGGCCAAGATCGCGCTGTATGAGCGGGCGGCGATAGTCTGGGACGAGAACCTAGAGCAAGCCGACCAGGCCATCGGGACCTTGCGCGCGGCCCTGGAGCTGGACCCCGCCCGGATCGCCACCTTGCACCGAATGCAGGCGCTCTTCGAGCGCGAGGGCCGCTTCCCCGACTGGATTGACGCACTGGAAAAAGAAATCGCGCTCACCCGCGATCCCCAGGGGCTGGTGAAACTGCACCGCCGGGTCGGGACGCTGTGGGACGAAAAGCTCGACGACCCCGGCCGGGCCCTCGAGAGCTGGATCAAGGTCCGCGACCTGGCGCCGGAGGATGAGACCGGGCTCCGCGCCCTCGAGCGCCTCTTTGATCGGCAGTCGCGCTGGTCCGAGTTGATTGACACCCTGGAGCGGCTGGCCGCGATCACGATCGAGGCGTCGGTCCTGGTGGATTTCTATTCCCGGATCGGGGCGCTCTCGGACCAGAAGCTCGAGCAGAGCGCCAACGCCGTCGCCAGTTGGCGCCGGGTGCTGGAGCTGGAGCCGGCCTGGGTGCCGGCCCTGGAAGCTTTGGAGAGCCTGTATACCCGGACCCAGGACGGCCCCAACCTGGTGGAGACCAAGATCAAGCTGGCCGAAGCGGTGGTGCAGGACCAGGAGCGCGCGGTGCGCCTCTACTGCGAGGTGGGCGCGATCCAGGAAAACCGGTTCCAGGATGACAACAAGGCGCTCATAAGCTACGCCCGGGCCATGGAGATTGACTCCCGGTCCCTGCGACCGATCCATGCGGCGCGGGCCGTCGAGGAGCGGCATCAGGACTGGAAAGAGGTGATCGAGCTTTGGTCGCGGGAAGAGAAGCTCACGCCCGAGCCGGACCGGAAGAAAGAGATCTTCTTCACCATCGGCGGCCTCCACCAGAACCGGCTCCAAGACCCCGACCAGGCCGCGGTGGCCTATGAAGCCGCGCTCAAGCTCGACGGCCGCTACCTCCCGGCGGTGAAGCCGCTCGCGGAAATTTACTACGCGGCCCAGGCCTGGGAAAAGGCGCGGCCGCTCTTTGAGATCTGGTCGGAGCACACCGAGGGCGAGAGCGAGGAGAAGATCGGGGAGATCTATTACCAGCAGGGCTGGGTGGCGGAGCAACTCACCGACGTGGATGCGGCCGTCGCCAAGTATATCCAGTCGGCCGAGCTCCGCGCCGATTACCTGCCCCCGCACCGGCGCCTGGCCGACCTGTTTTACAAGCAGGAGAAGTGGAAAGAGGCGGACACTTACCTGGACCGGCTGCTGCCGCTGGTGCGGGCCGCGGGCGAGACCGCGGAGACGCTCGAGACCTTGAAGCGGTTGGGCGGGGTGGAGGTCAAGCTTGAGAAGACAGATTCAGCCATTATCCGCTACCAGCAGGTGCTGGAGATCGCGCCCGCCGACTATCCGGCGCTGGAGGCCTTGGTGGCGCTGCTCTGCCGGCTGCGGGACTGGAACCGGGTGCTGCCGATCTACGACCAGTTGATCCGGTGCGCGCCCACGCCGCCCCTGGTGGCCAAGAGCCTGGTGGACAAGGGCGCCATCCTCGAAGACCAGTTGAAGCAGGCCGACCCGGCGCTGGCCCATTACCGGAAAGCGGTGGAGGTGGACGGGGATTATCTCCCGGGCTGGGAGCGTCTTTCTCAGAACTTTGTCAAGCGCAAGGCCTGGCAGGACGCGGTGACCTGCTACGACCGTCTGCTCAAGCTGGAAAAAGACAAAACCAAGCTGGTGGAGCACAACTACCGGCTGGGTAAAATTTTCCAGGACGGGTTCAACGACCTCGACCGCGCCCGATCATATTACGAGGCGGCGCTGGCCCTGAACGAGCGGCACATTCCCGCCATGGAGGCGATCGGGTCCATCTACCTCAAGCAGAAGGCCTGGGACAAATACCTCGATCTCACCCACCGCTTTGTCAAGATGATCCCGGCCGCGGAGCAGATGAAAGCGGTGCCGCTCTACCTGAAGATGGGCGAGGTCTACCGCGACCAGATCAACAACAAGGAAAAGGCGATCCTCGAGTTCCAGGCCGCGGTCAAGATTGATCCGGAGGGCGAAGAGGCCCGGGCGGCATTGGCCAGCCTCTACCTCTCGGACAAGAACTTTTACCAAAACGCGATCAAGGAGAACCTGATCCTGCTCAAGCAGCGCCCCTTCCGCATCCAGTCCTACCGCGACCTGGGCAAGATCTTCGAGGGCCAGAACCGCCTGGACGAGGTCTTTTGCGTTTACTCGGTCCTGAACCTGTTCAAGGACATGATCTCGGTCGAGCGCATGTTCTTCGACGCCCACAAGCCCCAGGTGGTCAAGGAATCCAAACGGGGCATCAACCCGGAGGCCCGGGAAAAGCTCCTGGTTCACCACGACGAGCGGGGCGCGCTCCGCGACCTGTTAGTTTATGCCGGCGACTACCTCGACGACATCTTCCCGCCCGAACTGGAAAAGCTCGGGGCCAGGAAGTCGGCCAAGGTGGACGCCAAGTCCACCTCGCCCCAGAAGAAGCTCTTCGACGAGATCGCGCTCAACCTGGGGATCGAAACCTACGACCTCTACCTGCTCCCCGGCGGCGTGATCGAGCCGCGGGTGGTCAATACCTCGCCGCCCGGGGTCATCGTCGGCCTGGACTACCTGAACAGGTTCAAGACCGAGGAGCGCCGCTTCATTATCGGCCGGCTCTTGGAGCACGCCGAGGGCCGGCACGCGCTCGCCCTCAACTTCCCGCTCAAACAGGTGGCCCAGACCTTGATGGCCATGGCCAAGCTGTTCAAGCCCGAGATCGTGGTGCCGGGGCTTAACGAGGCCGACTCGGAAAAACTGATGAAGGCGGTGAAGCGGGCGGTGCCCCGGAAATACCGCAAGCAGTTGGAGGACGCGGCCGTGGCCTTTGCCTCTGAAGGCGGGCCAAGGGACCTCGCCGCCTGGCGCGATGCCATGAACCATACCGCCAACCGCGCCGGGCTTCTGGTCTGCAACGACCTCAACGCCGCGATCGCGGCCCTGCTCAAGACCCAGCCCAAGACCTCGAACCTGCGCTTCGAGGACCTGGCCGACCCGATCCCGATCCTGCAGCAATCGCCCGAGGTGGAAGAGTTGATCCAGTTCACGATCTCCGACGCTTACTTCACCCTGCGCAAACGCGCCGGCTTCTCCTTGCTCTCAATCTGAAGGCGTCAAGGTGGCAGAAAAAGAGAAGAAGAGGAATATCCGCAGATTACGCCCCTCGGTCCGAGCGCTCGGGGTCGAGGACAGATTTCACAGATTTCCGATCCTTGAACTTGAACTTGCACTTGAACGTGAACGGAATCTTCGTAGGCCGTAGGTCGCAGGTCGTAGGTAGGGAGAAGAAAGAATCATCCACAGATTACACCGATTCCACAGATTCTTTATCCTTGAACCAGAACTTAGGCTTGAACTTTAACTGATTCCCTTTTCTTCCCTTTGCTCCTTTGCGGCTTGGCGTGAAACCTCTTCTCCGCAGATTTTATTGTTCTGGAGCCTAAAGCCCAAAGCCTAATGTATAATGCCTCTTGAATCACTGTCCACTGCCTGCCCCGCCTTTAAGCGGGGTGCACCGTGCACTGCGCACTACTTATAATGTTTAAAGTAAAGTTCTGACCCCGATCTTTGTGGCCAAGGGCAGTGATACCGGTCGGAGAAGGTTTCAAGGCGTTCGTTTACGCACTCGCGGTGATATGATAAAGGGAGTATCCGAGGGCGGAGGCTTTGTCTGCGGTTGAACCTGCCGGGGAGTCACGGGTTCATACCGAGGTGCACCATGCTTAAGACCACTAACACTTACTCCATGCTTCTGAAGGTAAGGAATGTCCTCCTGGAATGCTTCATTGGTTAAGGGATTTTCAGCCAGATAGATGACGCTTTTCTTCTCCCTTAAACCCCCTGCGTCGTAGAGGCGCACGATGGGCGAGAGGTCGGAAACCTGGTTGTAGTCGAAGCAAATAGATCGAAGTCTGGTGAGATTAGCCAAGGGGCTAAGGTCGGAAACCCGGTTGTTTCTAAAATCCAAGATTTGCAAATGGTTTAGTCCTTGCAAAGGGGTAAGGTCAGAGATTCGATTATAGCTGATATCCAGATTTTCCAGGTTGGTCAACCCCGCCAGGGGGGTCAGGTCGCCGATCTGGTTGTAGCGCAATTGCAGATTGACCAGTTGGGTCAGGCCGGCCAAGGGGCTTAAATCCGAAATCTGATTCTTCTCCAGATTCAGCTTTTTCAGGTTGACCAGGCCGGCCAAGGGCGTAAGGTCCGTAATCTTGTTCTCGTAAGCTTCCAGCTCCTCGAGGTTGGTGAGGCCAGCAAGAGGGGTTAAATCAGAAATTCTTGAGCTATAGACTCGTAATAACTTTAGATTTTTCAAATTAGCTAAGGCATTGATGTCTGATATATGTTCTCCTGCAATATAAAGTGTTTCAAGATTCTTAAGGTCTTTGATGGGGGAGAGATCTGGCGCTTGTTCACCTGATATGTTCAATACTTTCAATGAAACACAGCATTCCAGTCCTGTTAAATCTCTAATAAGACCCCCGCCAGTTAATTCTAAAATATTCTGGAGTTCTTCTGGATAAATTTTATCTTCTGGATTTTTTTAAGAGCTTTCCGGATTACTTCGTCTAAGTTACGATCTGGAATGATAACACTCCCCTTGTTACATGCGGGGGAAAAAATAAAGACCAGAGCAAGGAGGATGGCCTGAAGATACCAAAGTCGAGAGTGGGAGCCTCTGGATTGATGTTGTAAAAATAGGATTTTCGTCCTTCTGAAATTATAGCGTTCAAAGTCAATCATCCGCATCTCCTGAAAGGACCAAGCCGGCACGTCCGGCTTTCCAGGTTTCTCATGGCGAGGTGACGGTCCCCAAATTGAAATTCTGGGGACACCATACTTAATTCCCTTTATTCGGACATTGTCCATTGCGCAGTCATTACCGAAAAGCGCCTCGATCAATATGGAATTTTACGCTCCGGGCATTTCCAAGTCAATCATTTTCTTCACAAGATTTGATAGGGAATTTGCTATGGAAAATCAAAGGGTTGGGAGATGTTTCGCCTGACGGGGAACAGTGAAAAGTTATTCAAGAGGCATTAGCCATTAGGCTTTGGGCTTTAGGCTTCAGAACAAGAAAATCTGTGAAATCTGCGTAATCGGTGGATCGTTTTTCTTTTCTTGGCTCCGCGACCGGGGCGGCTTCGGCCGAGAGCTCCCTTCGGTCTGCCTTCGGCCGTGAGCTCAGGCCGAACGGAGGCTCAGGGTCGAAGACAGCCGAACGGTCGCGGCTACCTTCTTGCTTTCCGTCAACTGCGAACTCTTCGACCGCGCTCAGAGCAAGCCGCCAACTGCCAACCGGCTTCAGCCTGGGGTGGTTGCCGCGTTGGATGGGGTGGTTGCTGAGCAGAATGGGGTGGCTGCCGCGCAGAATGGGGTGGTTGGCGTGCAGAATGGGGGGACGTTTGAAGAAAGTATGTCGTATGTAGTATGTAGTATGTTGGGAAAGAGAAGAAGAAGAAACCAGGAGAAATTTCGCCAAGTTAAGTTGGTTCCCGGGTAATCGGAGAGGAGGATCGGAGGGTTCGGAAGGGCCGGGGCCGGAAATGGGGGTGCATCTTGGGGGCATTGAAGCAAAAAGAGCTTGAGAAATCGCAGGGTTAGCATCTTGAACAATCGTTTGATTTCAGACCTCATCCTTCACCCTTCACCCTTCAAACTTCACTGTCCCCCATTAATGTAAGAATGTTGCAGTTTCCGGCGAGCCGCCGGGGGCAACTTTGGCCTTCCCGCTTCGGCCTGAGCTCAGGGTCGAAGGACCGTTGGTCAGGCCGGCGAGTCGCCAGACAATCCCCAATCCGAAATCCCCAAACCAAAATTAAGGCAAGAGGCAGGTGAAAGAGGATTCTGCTTAGTGCCCCTTCGTGTCTTTTGGTGGATGATTCTTTCTTCTTCCCCTTTTTGAGCCTTGGTGGTTAGTCCTTCCCTTCTTCCTCTGTGCTCTCTGTGCCTCTGTGGTGAATCCTGATCCGTTCACGTTCACGGCAACGTTCACGTTCACGTTTACGTTTAAGATTACGATTGATGGAGGCGGAATCAAAGCTGGGGATAGAGCAGGGAGTAGGTTTGGTAGAAGGCGAGGACGCGCTTGACATAGGTGCGGGTTTCCGAGAAAGGGATCTGCTCGATAAATTCATCCGGGCCCAGGTGGAACTTCTCGAACCGGCGCCGCCATTCTTCCACCCGGCGCTCGCCCGCGTTGTAGGAGGCCAGGGCCAGGATCAGGTCGCCGGCCGAAGGCGAGGCGGACCGGCCGGTCCGGACGCGGTAGCGGTCGAGCAGTTGCCGGAGATAATAGCACCCGAAACGGATGTTGAGCTCCGGCTCCTGCAACCGCTCCGTCTCAAAGTTCCGTTCCTGCAAGCTCCGCGCGATCCGGCGTCCGGTCGCGGGCATGATCTGCATCAGGCCGAGGGCGCCGGCCGAGGAGCGGATGGTCGGGCGGTAGGTGCTCTCGGCCCGGATCAGGGCCAGGACCAGCCGGGGGTCGAGCGCCGCCCGCGCCGATTGTTGGGAAACCGCTTCCGGAAAGGCCCAGGGATAGGCCAACTCCCACAGCTCCCGGTCCGGCGCCTGGTAGCTCGCCAGCCGCGGACCAAAGGAAAGCTGGACCCGGCGCTGGGCCAAAAAATAATCCCCGGCCGCTAGAAAGGCCCGGCTGATCTGAAGCGCGGCCGCGGGGGAAAAGGTCGCTCCCCGCCTTTCCTGCCAAGCTACCTCCTCGCGCGCGTCCAGCACCAGGCCCAGAGAAATCAAATTCTCGACCACCCCGAAGTCCAGCGGGCCTTGGGTCAAAGCGCCGGGCGGGCTGCCCCCGGCCGGCGGCGGCCAAGGCAAGAGCGCAAGGCCGGCAAAGTGGCGGGCCAGGTAGCTGTAAGCCGAGTCCGGATACTGCTCGACCAGTTCTTGGCGGAGCGCCTGGGCCGGCTCGGCCCGGCCCATGCGGTCCCAGGCCCGCGCCTGCCAGTAAAGCGCGCGCGCGTTGAACGCGGCATCTTGCGGCCGCAACGGCACCTGCTGGAAAAAGGCCAGCGCTTCCGGATAGTGGCGATCAAGATAACGCATCCAGCCCAGTTGAAAGAGCGCCTCGTCCGCCGGCTCGGGGCCGGGATAAGTGAAAACCAGAAGCTCGAAAAGCCGGCTCGCCTCTTCGTGCTCCAGGTCAAGCTGGTGAGCGCGGCCGGCGGAGAACAAAGACCACCGGGCCTGGTCGCTTTGGGGGAATCGGGTCCAGACCTCCTGATAAGCGGCCCGGGCCTGGTGTTGGCGGTCCATCCGGTCCCAGGTGCGCGCCATCTGATAAGCGGCCTCCACGTCGCTCTCGCCGCTCAGCCGGAAGATCCGCTCGTATTCAGCCGCGGCCGCGGAATACCGGCGCAGTCCGGAGAGCGCCTTGGCCCGCCGCCAGCGCAGGGCCGCCTCCTGCTCCGGGGAGACCTCGGCTTCGATCAGCGGCTCGATTTCCCGCAAGGCGCGGCTATAGGCCGCTTGCCCCAGCAGACGATCCACCCGCTCCAGGCGGTCCTGTTCGGTGATGACCGGGGCGACTCCGGCGGCAACGAACCGCTCCGAGTCCGGTCCCAGGATCAGGGCCTCCGCCTGGCCCGCCGGCGGGCTGGTGGGAAACTCCACCCAGAGCCGGCGGAGCAAAGGCCAGGCCTGCTCCGGCGCCCCGCCCTGGTCGAGCGCGGCAGCGCGCAGCATGAGCAGGTCCGCGGTCCACTCCGCCGGCCGGCCCGAGTCCTGATCCAGGGCATCGAGCGCCAAGAAGGCCAGCGGAAAATCCTTAAGCTCGATTCGGCAGCGGGCCGTGGCATACCAGCCCCGCGCCCGGAGCGAGCCCGGCGGATGAGCGCCGGCCACGCGGCTGACATACTGGCAGGCCCCCGCGGAATCGTCCTGGGCCAGCCGGGACAGGCCGGCGTAGTAGAGGGCGTAACCTTGCAGCGGGCCCTGGCCCTCGCCAGCCGCGGCCAAGACCTGGTCCGCGGCTCCGTAAACCCCGAGTTGAAAGTAACTGTAGCCCAGCATCAACTGCGCCTCGGGCGCCTTCTCGGCCGGAGGGGTAGTTGCCAGGGGGACCAGGAGGGAAACCGCGGCCCCGTAATCCGCTTGGCGGATTTTTTGTGCGGCTTGCTGAATCGGAGTAGTCTGGGGTTGGCCGGCGCCGAGGAAGCCAAGACAAGAGAAGACCCCGACTAGAGGGACGAGGCGCTTTCCGGCGGGGCGGGCCCGGGTCAGCGGCGGAACCATTCGAACCAGCGGAAGAGCTTTCCTCCGGTGGAGCCGGAGTCCGGTCTGGTCGCGTCCACCCGGGTGGCTTCGCCTTCGGAGTCGTGGGAGGCCAGAGGCAAAAATTCAAATACCGTGTCGCCCATGCGGATGCGGTCGCCAACCTTGAGTTTGACCTGTCGGATCTTCTGGTCATTGACATAGGTGCCGTTGGCGCTGCCCAGGTCCAGGAGGTGCCATTCGTCCCGGTTGCGCTCGAGGCGGGCGTGCTGGCGGGAGACCTTGAGATCATGAGCCAGGCTGATGGTGCAATCCACCGAGCGACCGATCTCCACCACCACCCCGGTCAAAGGATGAGACTGGTTGCGGGTCTTCTCCAAGAGGTGATACATGATTGTTTCCGGTCTTGAGAAATCCGAAGAGAGTCCCGGGGCCAGGGCCCAACTTTCACTCCGCCCCCCGAATCGCCTTCCGCCCGCGCATCCCGCTTCCGCTCCGCTTGCTCGCTCCACTCGCGCTCCGCTTGGACCCTGGCCCCGGGGCTCTCTTCCAGAAAATTTCAACACGGAGAACACAGAGAGGTCGTGTTTTCACTGCGCCCTGTGCACCGTGCACTTTCTCAAATTCCCATCTCCCGACAGGTCGCGACCAACGCTTCCCGATGCTCGGCGACGTAAAATTCCAGGCTCGAGCGATCCAGGTTGAAATCGGTCAAGGTGTCCTCCAAAATCTCCTCAAAGCCGGCCAGCGGCTCGGTGCGCAGGTCGTGCGACACCTTGAGGATGGCCAGCGTATACAGCGGGTCAAACCGGAAGCGGCCTTTAAGCAGATCATCCAGTTTGTCCATTCCTTCTCTCCCTCCCCAGCTATAAAAGTTATTAAATTATATATCAATTAACTATATTTATAGGCTTTATACCTAAAAGAACCTCATTTGTCAAGAAAAAAATCAATTCCTGGGCAATTTTTTTTTAGGCCACTAAATCTGGGGGTTCAGCGCCTCCTTTACAACCCCTTCCAAATCTGATATGAATACGCCCATGGCAAAGCCCGAGCGAGCGGCCACAAACTTGCTTCCCAGGGGCACGGTGCGCCATGCGTCTCTTTATCTGGTGGCGTTGCTGTGGGGTCTGTCCCTGCTTTTGACCGATTGCGCGCCCCGCCGGGTGGCGCCGGTGATTCCGCCGGAAGAGTTGACCGCGGAGCGCGTGAAGGATTACCTCTCGCGGCAGGGCGGGACCCTGGAAGCGCTCGAAGCCCGGGTGGAGCTCCAAAGCTTCGGACTCTCGCAGCCGGCGCCCAAGCTGGTGGGCGGGTTGCGCATCCTCCGCCAGGAAGACGAACTGCACCTGGAAGTGCAAGCCTATCTCCCGCTCGGCGCTCCGGCCTTTGACCTGATCGCTCAAGGCCCGCGCTACCAGCTCTTTCTTCCCTCGGAAAAGCGCTATTACGCCAATTCGCCTGCCCTGTTCTTCGGCCGGGTCCCGGCTGAGGTCGTCACCGAAGAGACCGCCACCTACGGCTTTCCGACCGAGCTTTTTTACGACCAGCTCGGCCTGATCTTCGGCCAGCTTCCGCTCTCCGGCGCTGAATACCAACTGGTCCAAACCCGGGAGCAGTTGATTTTGGAAGAATACCGGGAAGGCGCGCTGCTTCGGAGAATTTTTCTGGACCCGCGCAATCTCTATCTCCAGGGGTTGGAAGCCGGGGAGGCCCGGGTGGAGTTTTCGCCCGGTCCGCGGCGCCGGCCGGACGCCTTCGCCTGGATCCCTCGCCAAATCACCCTCCTTCAACAGGGCGTGGGCTTCCATTTGACCTTGAGCCAACTCCAGGTCAACCCCCCGGGCCGGCCGGCCATTCTGTTCCGTGACCCCGGCAACTTCCAGCTCTTTCTGATCAAGCCGAGACCCGAGCCCCCTGCGCCCTGATCAGGCCAGGGTCCTGCGGAGGGTCAGGATGGTCAAGGGTCAGGGGTTAGAGCTTTACATAATACATAAAGCCGTGAACGGGCCGCTGGCCGCCGATACCATCAGTTACACTTACGATAGCGCAGGCAGGATCTCCGCCAAGCTCGACGCCAAGGGCCAAACCATCGCCTACACCTACGGCCTCACGAATTTTCTTGCCTACCTCAAAAAAATCAAATATATTAAGGCCGGAGCCAGCCTGGAGAACCGAATGGTCTGACACAGGCATATGGCTTCCTGGAGGCCGCGAAGCTGTCCGAGGACTGGATCAGGCAGGAGTGAGTAATGTCCGCCAAGAAAACCAAGAAAGTCCAAAAGAGCCAGCCCAAGAGTTCGAGACCGCTCAGCTCTGGGGCTCGCCAGCTCCCTCTGGCCCATATCTCTATCCGAGTCCCCTGGAATGATACGGGTTGGGAAGGTTGCGTATGCGAGAACCCGAGGGCAAACAACTCATGCCTTGCCCTGCCCCGAATCTCGGAGGGCCGTGACGATGGACTAGAGACCAAATTAGCTGGACGTTCATGGGACGAGTTATCCGAGGCCGAGCGCCCCATCTGCGCATCCGAGCGAGGCGCCTTTATGGCCCCGTTCGATCTTGCCAAGAACGTGGAGCACCCCTATTTCAAGACCAACGAACAATACAAGCATTTCGCCCCGACTCCATTCACCTTCAAAGCGTACTCCGCTGCCTCCGTGCCCTTCCGATGGATGCTGCGTTCCTGGGCCGAGAGCGACGAGGACGGGATGGGCATCATCGAGGAGTACGAGCTGGGTTTCCAAACTGATATTGAGCCGGACCTGGGGTTCAAGACCGATTGGATTCAGGACCGCAGGAATCAACTGGTCATGCTTGATACCTTTTTCAGCGCAATGCGGCCTGAAGAATCCCTGTGCTTCTTCTACGCCAAGCGCACGCCCTTGAGCGAGCAGTCTGGCAGGGTGCTGATCGGCGTCGGCAGGGTCACCGCCGTAGGCGAACCCATCGAGTATAAATACACCTGCGATCCCGAGGACGCACCCATCAGGTGCATGCTCTGGGAACGCAACGTTCATCACAGCATCCGCCCGGACTTCAAGGACGGCTTTATCCTGCCTTATCACGAGGTCCTTAAGGCCGCCCAGGAAGATTCGAGCATCATTCCGGAATCCTACGTTGCGTTCGCCCCGGAAGATCATTGGGGGAGTTTCTCCTACGGGTCAGAGCATGTGAGCCATGACGCTGCAATCTCGGCCTTGCTCTCTATTTCAGATGTGCTCGACAGGGTAGGGAAAATTGTTGAGGGCGATTGGAGCAGTCAACTGGCCTGGGTGGACAGGGAGCTTAACAGGCTTTGGAAGATGCGGGGACCCTATCCGGGCCTGGGATCGGCGCTGACGGCGTTTGGGCTTGAATACGGCAACCTCGTGGCCTACGACATTGCCTCTAAGTTGGAGGAGGAGGGGAAGGAATGGAATGAAGACCCCTGGCCACTTGTTGAGGAAGTCCTCCACGACCCCTCGATTTGGGGATCGAGTGCCGCGAAGTACATCGGAAAGACATTAGCTAAAAAGTGGGACGCTCTAACCGATGAGCGTAGGGCCTTGCTGAAGTTGATCAGCCGGTTCGATATAAACGATGATCAAGCTGAACGGTACTACCAATCGACCGAGCGGGAGAAAAGGGGTATCGAGATAACCGACCGAGCACTTCTTGAGAACCCTTACTTACTCTACGAGCTTGATCGCCGCCAAGCGGACCCAGTTCAGCTTGGTGTGGTGGACCGGGGCGTATTCCCTGATCCTATCGTGAGAGAAAAACATCCCCTGCCGGAACCTTCCGCCGTAGATGAACCCGTTGATCAGCGCCGAGTGCGAGGATTTGTGATTGATACTTTGGAACGCGCGGCCTCAATGGGGCACACTGTCCAGCCCAGGGATTGGGTAATTCAAGCGATCCGGGACCGCAAGGTGCGTCCGGAATGCCCGGTTGATGCCGACCTGATAGGAGTAGTCGAGCCGTTCCTTGATGAGGCAGTCGCCAAGGTTGAATTGAAGAAAGGTGATCCTGCATACCAACTGAACCGCCTTGTCAGAATTGGCGACTTGATATCCGGGGCTGTGGAGAAGCGACTGCGGGGTAAACGACACCAAGCTGATTATAACTGGCGAAGTCCGATTGACGATCACTTTAAAGAAATCGAAAAGGGCGAGGATGCAGCGCAGGAAGATCGAGCGAGGCAGGAGAAGGCGGCGGCCCTCCGAGAGCTATTCGAGTCTCGCATCTCCGTACTGGTCGGGCCTGCTGGTACGGGTAAAACCACACTACTGAAAATGCTGTGCGGTCTTCGGGAAGTATCCAATGGCGGCATTTTACTATTGGCACCGACCGGCAAGGCCAGGGTCAGGCTTGAACAGCAAACTAAGCTTTCGGGAGGAAAAACAATCGCCCAGTTCCTCTGCGGTTATGATAGATACAACACCGAGACAGGCGAATACCGAGCAACGGGTTCCTCTTTGAAGTGTGACAATTACAAGACCGTGGTAATTGACGAGTGTTCCATGCTGACAGAAGAGATGCTGGCCGCTGTCATAGATGCCTTGAAGGGGATCGAGAGACTGATATTGGTCGGCGATACGAGGCAGCTTCCGCCTATAGGCAGCGGGCGGCCATTTCTGGACATCGCTCGCCGTCTTGCTCCAGAGAACCTAAATTCCATTTTCCCCAAAGTTGCCCAGGGCTTCGCCGAGCTAACAATCCGGCGCAGGCAGGCGGGTCAGGAACGTGACGACTTGGTGCTTGCCGACTGGTTCAGCGGCGAAATGAGCGACCCCGCCGCTGACGAGATATGGGAGAGGCTTGAACGCGGTAAGACCACAGGGCACATTGACACGATAAAGTGGGAGACCCCAGAAGAACTGGAGAAAAAGATTCTTGCTCGCCTTGTGGAAGAGTTGCGCCTCAAGGGACCTGACGATGAGGCCGGGTTCGGCCAATCAATCGGCGGTGAGTTGTTTAATGGACTTGTATACTTTAACTGTGGGACTAAGGATCGTCATGGGGCAGGTTCAGGGGCGGAGAATTGGCAAATCCTATCTCCGGTGCGAGCACACTTGTATGGCGTTGACTCCATTAACCGCACCATCCAAAAGCAGTTTAAGAAGCAGTCCCTAACCTGGGCGACCCCCGAGAAACATTATCTGAGAAAAACTCCCAAGCCTTTTGGCACACAGGGCCTCCTATACGGAGATAAGGTTATTAATAACAGAAACAAACACCGGAAGGATGTTTTTCCTGATGATGATACCTGTGAGAGGTATGTCGCCAACGGTGAAGTCGGAATCGTCGTCGGTCAGTTCCGGGGGAAGAATTGGAAGCCCAAGCGCTACCCATGGAAGCTCGAAGTTGAGTTCTCCACTCAGCCCAGATTCAAGTACGGGTACAATGGATGGGAGTTCGGGGAAGATGCTGAAGAACCCCTCGAATTAGCCTATGCTCTGACCGTCCACAAGACCCAGGGCAGCGAGTTCCGCATCACGTTCGTGATCGTCCCTAATCCATGCTGGCTACTATCACGGGAGCTTCTTTACACAGCGCTCACTAGACAGCAGGATAAGGTCATCATTTTCCACCAGGGTGAACTGCGAGAACTCAGAAATTTTAGCAGCGATTACCACTCGGAAATGGCCAAGCGGCTGACGAATCTCTTTGGCGAGGTGGACACAGTTTTCCGTCCCTCTCCCGTTGAACTACGTGATCGTTTCCTCGAAGAAGGATTGATTCATAAAACCAGGCGAGGAGAGGCCGTGCGTTCAAAATCCGAGGTCATCATCGCCAATTTGCTCTATGACTTGAAGATTGACTACATTTACGAGAAGGAACTGCGTGCACCGGACGGCTCGAAGCGCTACCCGGACTTCACCATCGAGGATGAAGAGATGGGGCTGAATATCTACATCGAACATCTCGGGCTTCTGCATGATCCAGTTTATAAAAGGCGCTGGAATCGCAAGGAACAATGGTACAGAGAAATGGATATACTACCGGACGATGAGGGCGGAGGCAAGAACGGTGTTTTGATCACTACTCGTGATGATGAAGCTGGCGGAATAGATTGTACCGAGATAGAAAAGAGATTGAAGGCAGTCTTGGGCTGAGTCAAGGAAATAAGGGAGCAGGGGGTCACTTCTGAAGTCGCTGGTCAAGCCCCCCGATGTAATTTTTCAACTTTCTTCGCGGCTGATCCGAGCCGCAGAGAGGAAAAAAAGTGTTTCACGCAACGACGCCAAGGGGCAAAGACGCCAAGAAGAAAAGCAATGAGAAATGGATAAGGCTTTGCGCCTTTGCTTCTCTGCGCCTTGGCGTGAAAATCCTTTCTTATCTGAACAGCATTGCGCTCTGACCCCAGGTTAGGCCAGGGTCTTGCGGAACCTGCGGGTGGCCAGGGCCATGATCAGGCTGCCCAGGACGGCGAGGGCGAGCATCTGGGGCCAGAGGATCTCGGCGCCCACCCCCTTCAGGAAAATGCCGCGGATGATGACCAGGAAGTAGCGGAGCGGGTTGAGGAAGGTAATCCACTGGACCAGCCGGGGCATGTTGGCAATGGGAAAGACGAAGCCGGACAGGAGCATGGCCGGTTGAAAAAAGAAGAAGGTGGTCATCATGGCCTGCTGTTGGGTCTGGCTGACCGTGGAGATGAGGAGCCCCACCCCCAGGGTGGTCAGCAAGTAGAGGGTGGTGGCGCCGAAGAGCAAGCCGAGGTTGCCCCGGAGCGGCACCTCAAACCACCACACTCCCACCACGATCACCAGGACCACGTCCACGTAACCGATCAGGGCGAAAGGAACGGTCTTGCCCAGGATGAACTCGTGGGGCCGGATGGGGGTGACGATGATCTGCTCCATGGTGCCGAGTTCCTTCTCCCGGACAATGGCCATGCTGGTCAGCATCAAGGTCACCAGACTGATCAGGAGTGCGATGACCCCCGGGACAAAGAAATTCCGGCTCTCCAGGTTCTCGTTGAACCAGGCCCGGGTCTCGACTTGCACCCGGCCCGGGGTTTTGGCCAACGCCCCCATCCGCATTAGCCGGCGGGTGAGCAGGTCTTGCGAGAATTGGACGGCGATCTTCAGGCTGTAGCTGAGCACGACCGCCGCGGTATTGGAATCGGTCCCGTCCAGAATCACCTGAAGCGGGACGGTCTTGCCGGCGAGGAGGTCCCGTTCGAAACCCGGGTGGAAATGGAGGATGACCTGGACCTGGCCATGGTCCATCAGCTCGCGGGTCTGTGCGTCCCGGGTGAGGTAGAGCTTAATATTAAAATAGCCGGAGTTGGCGAACCGGGCAGTCAGTTCGCGGCTGGCCACGCTTCGATCCAGGTCATAGACCGCGGTGGCGATGTGCCTGACATCCATGTTGACCGCATAGCCCATGACCAACAACTGGATCAGCGGCATCCCGAAGATCATGCCCTTCATCCGGGGGTCGCGAAACACCTGGATGAACTCCTTGACCAGCATCTGGCGCAGTCGCTCGAACATGCCTATTCCAACTTCTTTTTAAACTTCCTCTCGGCCACCGCCAGAATGATCATCCCAAAGACCGTCAACAAGACCGCCTCCAGCCAGAGGACGTGCAGGCCGATGCCTTTCAGGTAAATGCCTTTCAAGAGGCTGATGAAATATCGGGCCGGGACCAGGTAGGTAACCGCCTGAATCAGCTTGGGCATATTCGCGATCGGAAAGGCAAAACCCGAGAGCAAGAACGCGGGCAAAAAGGTGAGGACCATGGCCATCTGGTTGGCGAGGAGCTGGCTTTTGGTGAGGATGCTGATCAGCAGGCCCATGCCCAGGGCGCCGGCCAGGAATACGCCGGATATCAGGAAGACCAGGGCCACGCTGCCCCGCAAGGGCACGTCAAACAGGTATTTTCCCATCACCACCGCGAGGGTCACGTCCAGCATTCCGATTACGAAATAGGGCGCGAGCTTGCCCAGGATCAGCTCGCGGCCTTGGACCGGGGTGGAGATGAGCTGTTCCATGGTGCCCCGCTCCCATTCCCGGGCCACGGTGAGGGAAGTAAGCAGCGCCGCGATCACCATCATGATCACCGCGATCAGGCCCGGGATGATGAAGTTCCGGGACTGCAGCTCGGGGTTGAACCACACCCGGGGCCGCAGCTCCAGGGGCAGCAAAAGGGTCCGGCCGCCGGCGCGCTGCATCTTTTCCAGCGCGAGCGACTGGGAATAGAGCATCGCCGCGGCCTCGGCATAGCCCAGGGCAATGGTCGCGGTCATCGAGTCGCTCCCGTCCACGATCAGCTGCACGGAGACGGACCGGCCTGCCCGAAGCCGCTCTGCAAAGTCGCGGGGGATGACCATGGCCATCAGGGTCTCGCGCGTATCAATGGCGCGTTCCAGCTCGCGGTAGTTGTTGGCATCATCCCGGAGCTGGAAATAACGGGAGCCGGAAAACCGGCTGAGGAACCGGCGGCTGTCCGGCGTCCGGCTCTGGTCCCAGACCTTGAGCGGCACGCGATCCACATCCAGGGTCAGGGCATAACCGAAGAGGATCAGCAAGAGGATGGGGATGGCAATGGCCATGGCCAGGCTCCGGGAATCGCGGAGCACATGCAGGAACTCCTTGCGGGTCATGGCCCAGACCCGACGCCGGTTCATCCGCGCACCTCGGCCTGCGGCTCTTGCTCCCGGTCCCGCGCCTCGATCAGCGCCACGAACACATCTTCCAGCGAGGGCACGATCTGCTCGACCCGGTCCACTCGAAAGCCGGCTTCCGAGAGCTTCGCCCGCACCGTCTTCACCGCGGCGGCGCCGTCCCGGGCCACCACGTGCAGGCCCTTGCCGAACAGGGCCGCCTCCTGGATCCCGGGCAGCCCCTCGATCTCGCCCAGGGCGTCCGGGGGCCGCTCGCACCAAACCTCGAGCACATCCTCCGGCATCAGCTCGGTCTTGAGCCGCGAAGGCGTCCCGAGCGCGATCAGCTCGCCCCGGTAGATCAGGCCCAGCCGGTCGCAATACTCCGCCTCGTCCATGTAGTGGGTGGTGACAAAGACGGTAACGCCCCGGCCGGAAAGCTCGTAGATCAGGTCCCAGAAGGCCCGCCGGCTGATCGGGTCCACCCCCGAAGTCGGCTCGTCCAGGAAAAGGATGGGCGGCTCGTGCAGGATGGCGCAGCCCAAGGACAGGCGCTGCTTCCAGCCGCCCGACAGGGTCGCGGTCAGGGAGTTGCGGTGCTCCTTAAGCCCGGCCATCTCCAGCACCCACTCCTTGCGCGCCGGCTTCTTCTCCGCCGGGATCCGGTAGATGCCGCTGAAAAAATCAATGTTCTCCTCCACGGTCAGGTCTTCGTAGAGCGAGAACTTCTGGCTCATGTAGCCGATGTGCGACTTGATCTCCTCCGGCTGGGTGCGGATGTCGAACCCCGCCACCGTCCCCTGGCCCCCGCTCGGCGCTAAAATGCCGCAGAGCATGCGGATGGTGGTGGACTTGCCCGCCCCGTTCGGGCCCAGGAACCCGAAGACCTCGCCCGAGCGGATCTCGAAACTGACGCGGTTCACCGCGACAAAGGCGCCGAAGCGCCGCTCCAGGTCCTGGACCCGGACCGCAATTCCATCAGGGTTGCCGGTCTGCATCGCTTAAGCCTTTGGGCTCGCGGCCGAGCACGGAGACGAAGATATCTTCCAGACCCGGCTCAATCGGCTGGAGGCCGAGGAGTTTAATTCCGGCCTGGGCCAGGATTTTCTCCGCCTGGGCCCGGGCCTCTACCGGCTGCCGGGTGGTGACGTGCACGCGGTCGCCGAACAATCCCACCGATCCCGGCACCTGCCCGCGCAACAGCGTCGCGGTCCGGCGCGACTCCGCGGTGCGGATTTCCAGGATGGCGCCTTGCATCAGGCCTTTGACCTGGTCGGGCGATCCCTGGGCGATCAGACGGCCCTGGTGCAGAAGCCCCAGGCGGTTGCAGCGCTCGGCCTCGTCCAGGTAAGCGGTGGATATGAAGATGGTGACCCGCTCGCGGAGCAGTTGGTAGAGGATGCGCCAGAAATCCCGGCGCGAGACCGGGTCCACCCCGTTGGTAGGCTCGTCCAGGAACAAGACGGAGGGCGTGTGGATGAGCGCGCAGGCCAGCCCCAGCTTTTGCTTCATCCCGCCGGAGAGGTTCCCGGCCAGCCGCTTGCGAAAGGGGGTAAGGTTGCTGAAGGCCAGGAGCCGATCCATCTTCTCCGCCCGGCCCGGCTTGAGCACCCCGTAGATGTCGGCGTAAAAGTCCAGGTTCTCCTGCACGGTCAGGTCCGGGTAAAGCCCGAAGCGCTGGCTCATGTAGCCGATCTCTTCCTTGACCGCCTCCGCCTCTTGGACCGTGTGATGACCCGCCACCCAGGCCTCGCCGGAGCTCGGGTCCAGGATCGAGGTCAAGAGCCGCATGGTGGTGGTCTTGCCGGCGCCGTCCGGGCCGACCAGGCCGAAGATCTCGCCCTCGGCCACCTCCAGGAAGAGACCGTCCACCGCGGTCACGCCCTCGAAGCGCTTGGTCAGCGCCTCGCACCGGATCGCCGCCATCACTCGCTCTCTGAGCCGAGCAAGATCTCCGCATCCGCGGGCATGCCCGGCTTCAGCTCCTGGTGAGGGTTCGGGATATCCACCTTCATCCGATAGACCAGCTTGACCCGTTCCTTCCGGGTCTGCACGTTCTTGGGAGTGAATTCCGCCTCCGGCGAAATGAAAGTGATCTTCCCTTCATAGACCTTGCCGGGATAGGTATCGGTGGTCACCTGCACCCGTTGGCCCAGCTTGACCCGGCCCAGGTCCGTCTCCTCGATATAAGCCCGCAAATACACGTTCTCCACGTCGCCGACCGTGACCACCGGCGTGCCCGGGGCCACGTATTCGCCCGGCTCCACTCCCTTGGCCAACACCACCCCGGCCAGCGGCGAGGTCAAAACTGCATAATCCAGCCGCGTCTGCGCCAGGGCCAGGCCGGCCCGGGCCTGTTCCAGGTTGGCTTGACCCTGCTCGATCTTCTCCTGGCGCGGGCCCTTGCGGACCAGGGCGAGTTGTTCCTTCGCCTGGTCCAGCCGCGTCTGGGCCACCTCAAAGGCGGTCCGGGCCGCGTCGTATTCCCGCTCGCTGGTGGAGCCTTTTTGAAAGAGGTCTTTCAGGCGAGTCCAATCATCCTGGATCCGCTTGAAATCGGCCTGCGCCGCCCGCAGCGCGGCCTCGGCCTGCGCCCGCTCCTCCGGCCGCGCCCCGGCCAAGAGCTCCGCCAAAACCGCCTCGGCCATTGCAGCCTGCGCCTTCTGCAGGGCCACTTGCTGCTTGAGATCCTGGTCCTCCAGCCGGGCGATCAGCTCGCCGGCCTGGACCCGGTCGCCCTCATCCTTCAGGCGCTCCGCCACCCGGCCGGGCAGCTTGAAGCTCAGCTCGGTCTCGACGACCTCGATGTTGCCGGAAACCCGGATCCGGCTCCCGTTGTCGGCCGCGCGGGTCTCCCAGTAGTAGTAGCCCCCGCCCGCGGCCGCGAGCACCGCCAGCGCCACCATCCCCGCGATTCGCTTCTTCTCCATCATCCCGCCTCCGATGTGAACCATGCTTCACATAATCTTGTTACTGCACCCTTCTTCCCAATGACCTTGGCGTTCATTTTTTAACTCATTTCTTCTTTTTCATAGTTGTCGGCGGCTCCTGGATCGCGGCGCGGAAAACCTTCCAGGCCCGCTCGGTATTGCGGGTGATATTAAAGCCGCCGTCGCTCAGGTGCCAGAGGAACGCGCTCGGCGCCACCATGCCCAGGAACATCACCGCCACGGTTTCCGGCGCCACCTCCGGCCGGATGCGGCCCTGGCGCTGTCCCTCTTTCACCATCTCCTCAATTTTTTGGAGGTAGCCCCGGATGATCCCATAGAGCTTGGCCTTGCGCTCGGGATGGCCGCTGTAAACCTCGTCGGAAAAGAGCACCCGGGGAATGGCCTGATAAACCTGCACCAGTTGGATGTGACGGAGGAGCAGACGGTGGATGCGCTCGAGCGGGTCCTGGGTCTCGGCCCGCACCGCGGCCACGTTCTCCTGGAGCCTCATGCTGATCAAGTCCAGCACCGCATTCAGCACTTGGTCCTTGCCCTGAAAATGCCGGTAAATGGCGGACGGCACCAGGCCCACCTGGTTCGCCACCGCGGCCACGCTCAAGCCCTTAAGACCCTGGCCGGCGATCAGGCCCAGGGCGGCCTGGGCGATCTGCTCCCGCCGGATCCCGGTCTCGACCTTGGCTGCTCGCATCTTCCGCTCCATTGTGAATATCTATTCACAATATAGTCAACGCTTCGGGATTTGTCAAGGGGGTAATAAAAAAAATGAGCTGGAAAAATGATCGCGGGTGAGGGCACCCGCGCCACGGCAGTCAGCCGCGCCCCGAAGCAGAAGTGGTTACCATTTCCAGGCCGGGCAGCGGGCCACGCACAATCCGCAGCGGAGCCCGTCCACCCCGGGAATGCCGAGTTCCAAATAGTATTGCAGGCAGCGGGCCTTGTGGATGCCGCCCTTCTGCTCCGGAATGGCGCTGACCGGGCAGGCGCGCACGCAGGCAAAAGCGCACTCTTCCGGCCGGCAGAGGTTGAGCGGCCGGGTCGGGCCGGCAGCCGGAAGCTCGGCATCGGTGAGGAGCGCGGCCCAGCGGACCCGGGGCCCGGCGCCCGGTGCGAGCAGCAGGTCGTTCACGCCCAGCTCGCCCAGGCCGGCGGCCACGGCCAGGTGCTTGTAGCTCACCTCGCCCCAGAGCTGCGGGTCCACCACCCGCTTGAGCGCGGGAAGCGCCACGAACGGCTTGGCCAGTTTGAGGAAGAGGGAGTTGCGTCGCTCCAGGTTCCAGCCCGAGACTTCCTTGTAGAAGATGGGGAAAGCCTTGTGGCCGCGGGCTTCGAGGAACTTGGCCAGGGTCAGGAGCGAGTCGTTGAGCCGGTAGTTGACGGTATGGAAGAGCGCGGTGTATTCCTTGCGCTGCTCGGGCAGCTTTTGGAGCACGGTATCGAGCAGCCGAATGCCGATCACCGCCGCGCTTTGGGCGGAGGGTAGCCAGTCGCGGATGCGATGGCCGGCCGGGGCCTGAGCGTCATAATCTTCGGCCCGGACGATGCCGAGGTGATCTATGCCCAGGTTCTGGGCAAGAGCGGGAATTTGGTCCATCATGACTTATGACCCGCCAGGTGATCCAGGTATTGCTGGGCCGCCACTTCGGGGGCGGAGAAGTTCAAGGCCCGGGCGTAGGTGAGGACCAGGCCTTTCAAATACACCGGCGCCGGGAGTTGAGCCAGGTCCTCGTCCTCAATGGCCTGGAGAATTCCCTTGCGGATGCGGGTCAGCTCCCACATCCGGTCGAGGTTGATGCCGAGCGCCTCGCGAAAGCGGCGCAGGCTCTCGCCGGTGATTTCCCGGGGCGGCTCCGGCGCCGGCGGCTGCGACTCGGGCGTGGAAACAGGGGAAGGCGGCCTGGCCCCCAGGGAAGGATCCGGAATTTCATCAAAGGGCAGCGCCGGCTGGGGTCCGGCTTCGGCGGGGCTCGGCGGCCGGACCTCGCTGGGCAAGAAAGCATCGTAGTCCCGCCGGCTTGGCGGATCGGACAAGACCCGAAAGCTTTCCTCGATCTGGGCCATAATCTCCGCCCGCTCTTCCGGGGTAAACAACGAGTAGGTGGCCAGGCTTTCCGGAGAATAAATCTGGCGCATGCGCTGATAGGCAAAGGCGATTTCCTCCGGGCTGGCGCCGCGGGACAGCTCCAGGATCTGGTAGTAGTTGTAACCGGCGAAGGGGTTCATGCTCCCTCGGGTTCAAGCGCCGCGCTGGCGGGCGCGGTAGAGGAGTTTGTCCGCGATCTGCCGGATGCTCCGGGCCGGCCGGGAATGGGGGAAAGCCGGGAGCAAGGGCTGACGCTGGCGCACCGACTGCCAGACGGCATCGTCGTATTCCACCGCGCCCAGGAAATCCGCTTCCACCCCGAAATGACGCTGGCAGACCGTCTTGAGCGCCCGGCCCAATTCGCGGTCCTCCTCGGTCCGGACCTGGTTCACGATCAGGCCGGGGCGGAAACCCCGCAGGTGCGCGCGCAGCCGGCCGGCAATATCCGGAGATTTCTGCTCCACCATCTGGAAGAAATCCCAGGGCATGCGCAGGCTGGGCTGCTGGGTTTCCCAGAGCCCGTTCAAGAGGGTGCGGAAGCGGTGGTAGTCATGGAGCGAGCGCAACTTGCGGAACAGGAGTTGGCGCAGCATCTGGTGGATGTTTTCCACCGCGGTCGGCTCGGGGGTCAGGATGAGCACGCCCGGGTCCGCGGCCAGGAAAAAGTCCATGGTCACGGCCGAGCTGCCGGCGCCGATGTCGAGGATGAGCAGGTCCGCTTCCAGATGGTTGAGCGCGCGCAACAGCCGGCGCTGCTGCTGGAAGCGGATGGTCGAGGCGTCGTGGCTGTATTGGGTGCCGGGCAGGAGTTGGAGCAGGGGGTAGGCGGTGGGCAGGAGGAGTTTTTCCAGGTTTTCCTCCCGGCGGTGGATGAACTCGGCCAGGTTGCGGATGGGCGTTTCCAGGCCCAGGCAGGTGTGGAGGTTGGCCCCGCCCAGGTCGGCGTCCACCAGCACCACCCGCAAGCCCACCTGGGCCAGGTAAGCGCCGATACTGGCGCAGATCACGCTCTTGCCGGTGCCGCCTTTGCCGCTGCCAAAGGCCCAGATCTTGCGGGAGGCTACCAAGGTTCAGGGTCTCCCCTCTGGAGGCGCCAGGACCAATTCGCCCTCCAGGTGCTCGCGGATGGTCGCTTCCTCCATCCACATCGGATGATAATCGCCCCGGAGCCAGAGCAAAGTCTGGTCCGCCCAATGGCGGTTAAACGGCAGGCCGGACTGGCCGCCGGAATAGACCATCTGGGCGCCCGGCACCGCGGCAAAGTCCACGATATGGCGCAGGCTGGGTCCGACCTTGACCTGGAAGACGTCGCGCGCATAGGAATAAAACTCGTTGTTGACCGTGTTCCAGCCGCCGGGCATGGGGAAAGGACCCAGGTTGACATGGAACAGGTCGGCCAGCGGCTTGAGCGGCCTCTCCCCGGCCAGCGGATGGTTCAGGGTCAGGGTATGGATCCTGCCCCAGCTCCAGGTGGACATGCGCGGGCCGAACCGCTTCTGGCCGTCCGCGATCACTTCTTGAAAAGCCTGGGCAAGCAACTGGTCCCGGGTTTCCTTCGCGGGCGTGCGCCGGTCATCGAACAAAGGGGAGTTGCCCTCTTCCAAGAGGTTGTCGAACCCATTATAGGAATATTCTGAACGCTGGAAGGGCTGGAAAAGCTCGGGACTCATCTCGTCCGCAAAGGTTTTGGCAAAGACCCGGCGATAGGTCTCGAAGAAGAGCAAGGGCGCCGGGTCATCCGCCGACATCTCGAATTTCCAGTCGCGGAGCTGGCGGAGCGCCAGCTCGAGTTCGTGTTGCTTGGCCGCGGCCGGCTCCAGCGCTTTTAAAAATACGGGCATGAGGCGCTCGGCTTGCTTGGAAAAAACGTCCATCTGGATCCGCTTCATATCCGCCACGGTTAATTGGGGCCGGGCGGCAAGGAGTTCATGAATCCGCTCGGCGCGGTAGGGCGGCGAGTAATTGTAGCTGATCACATAAGGCGCTGCCTCCGCCGGCATCACCTTGTTGTTGGCGGTGACGATGACGCCGTTGGACGGATCGAGGAGTTGGGGAAGCTGGTCGAGCGGCACGAAACCCTGCCAATCGTATTCGCCTTCGAAGCCCGGGACCGGGGCGGTGCCGTCATGGCCGGCCGGCCGGATCGGGAAGTAGCCGGCGGCGATGTAGCCGATGTGCCCGGCGTCGGCGTAAATCCAGTTTTGGACCGGGTAGCCCAGCTTCTGGATGGAGAGGCGGAACTCGTCCCAGTTTTTGGCCCGGGCCACGTCGGCAAAGGCGGCGATCGGGTCCGAGAAATCCTGGCCGGCCCAGCGCAGCGCCAGCGCCTCGCCGGCCGCTGCCTTCTCTTCCACCACGTCATTCAGCACCGGCCCGTGGCGGGAGATGCGCACCGGCAGGTCCAGGTGGTCCCGGGCCCCGGGCTTTTTCGGCTTGATCTGAATGCGCTCGGTTACCACCTGGAAATCCTTCCATTGTCCCTGGTCCAGGTATTGGTTGGGATTGTCCGGGTGCACTTTCTCAATATAGAAATCTTCCATGTCCGCGGTGGTGGTGGTTGCGCCCCAGGCGATCTTTTGGGTGTGGCCGAGCACCACCATGGGCGTTCCGGGAAAGACCACCCCGATCACGTCGTAATCCGGACACACCAGGTGCATCTCATACCAGACCGCGGGGATGGTCAACTCCAGGTGCGGGTCGTTGCACAGGATCGGCTTGCCCGAAGCGCTGTGCTTGCCGTCCACCACCCAACTGTTGGAGGCGAGCCGCGCCAGGCTGGAACCATTTACAAAACGGCGCAGGCCCTGATCCATCCGAACCAGCTTGGCAATGGCCGGGCCGGAGAGGGCCGCACTCTTGACCGGCAGGGGCATCAGGCTCCCCAAACGGCCCGGATACTTCTTGATCCCCGGGTCAATGATGTAAGGGCCAAAGTCCCGGTGCCGGGGCAGAATCTGCCACATCACCGCTTCCCCCCGCTCGCGGGCCAAGCCATAGCGGATCAACTCCAGGCTCCAGTTCTCGCACAGGCCCCAGCCGATCAGCTTGGCCAGGGCGAGTGTATCCTTCCCGGTCCACTCCGGCGGCTGATAACCCAGGAGCTTGAACTCCAGCGGCAGGTTGTTCATGCGCTCGCGGATGAACCGGTTCACCCCGGCGGCGTAAGCGTCCAGCAACTCCCGGCTGGGAGGCGGAAGCTGGGCATAGCCCTTTTCGGCTTCCCGGGCGAGACCCAGGGTGCGGCTGAAACGATCCGCGTCCACCACCTCGGGAATATCCCCGAAAATCTCGGCCAGGCGGCCGGTCGCCGCCCGGCGGTTGAGGTCCATCTGGAAGAGCCGGTCCTGGGCCTGGACATAGCCGGCCGCCAGGAAGAGGTCCTTTTCGTTTTGGGCGAAGAGATGGGGCACGCCCCAGCTATCCCGCAACACCCGCACCGGCCTCTCCAGGCCCGAGAGAAGGATCTCGCCCTTGATCTGGGGGAAAGGTTTGTGGGTGATGAAATAGAGGAGGCTCAGGGGCAACACCAGCAGGAGCACGACCATAAAAAAAATGACCACACCCAGCATGCGGTAGACCGATGGCATCACCATGCATCCCTCCTCAAGCAAAAACTATTTTGCTTGCCTGCCTCCGCAACCTCGGCTAAAATGCTCACGCAAGAATAACACGAATCGCAAAGTTTCTGCAATGACGGCGCTTTTTCCTGAAACTTAATCAAACGATTGACCGAGTCTATTCTTCCACCCGCTCTTTTTCTCTTCGGGTGTGATCTTGGCAGAAGGAGGCAGCAATGGCGCGTTTGGCGATCCGGGGCGGCAAGCCCGTGCGGGAGGTCAAGAAACGGCCCTGGCCGGTCTGGCCGGTTTTTAACCAGCGGGAGGAAAAACAGCTTTTGCAGGTGGTGCGGAGCCGGGTCTGGTCTTACAACGGACCCAAGGAGCAAGAGTTCAACCGCCGCTTCAAAGCATTTGTGGGCACCCGCTACGCGCTCCTGGTGGCGAACGGCACGGTCAGCCTGCAACTGGCCCTGGAGGCGCTTGATATCGGCTTCGGCGACGAGGTGATCGTGCCCGGCCTGACCTGGCAGGCCACGGCCGGGGCGGTGCTGGACGTGAACGCGGTGCCCATCCTGGTGGACGTGGACCCGAACACCTGGTGCCTGGACCCGGAGGCCCTCGAAAAAGCCATCACCCCTCGGACCCGGGCGGTCATCCCGGTCCACCTCTACGGCTGCATCGCGGACATGGACGCGGTCCATCGCCTTGCCCGGAAACACAAGCTTTTCGTGATCGAGGACTGCGCGCACCAGCACGGCTCGATCTGGAGCGGAAAGCAGGTCGGCAGCCTGGGCGACATCGGGTCCTTCTCCCTGCAACTGAGCAAGGTGCTCACCGCGGGGGAGGGCGGCATCCTTACCACCTCCGACGCCAACCTCTTCACCCGGCTCGACGCGCTCCGCAACTGCGGCCGCCGGCCGGCGGCCAAGCTTTTAGGCAAGGCCGATAAAGGCGCCGGACAATACGGGGTCGAGGGAGACCTGATCCAGTCCGGCAACTACCGGATCACCGAGTTCCAGGCCGCGGTGTTGCTCGAGCAACTCCGCCGGCTCCCGGCCCAGGTGCGGCTCCGCGACCGCAATGCCATCTACTTGAACGCGCGGCTTGCCCAGATCCCCGGGATTTACCCGATGAAACGCGACTCCAGGACCGATCTGCAATCCTATTACAACTTCGCTTTCCGTTACGACCGCCGCAAGTTCAAGGGCCTGCCGGTCGCCAGGTTCCGGGAGGCGCTCAACGCGGAGCTTTCTCTGGGCCCGGGCGGGGTGGAGGCCTGCTACCAGCCGCTCAATGATTGCAGTCTCTACCGGCCGCTGACCAAGAAGCGCTACCGCCTGAGCGAAAAGCATTGGCGCCGGATCAACCCGGCGAGGTTCAAGCTGCCCGAGTGCGAACAGGCCTATCGGGAGACCTCGGTCTGCCTGCACCACCGCATCCTGCTCGCCAACCATCAGGACATGGACCAGATTGCCGATGCGGTGGAAAAGATCCGGGAGAACCTGGAGGATATCCTCTGATGCTTGTGGTGTATCGTGGTAAAAATCGCCTTGCAGAGCTTTTATAAAAAAAGCTTGACAATTTGGCTCAGGGGTGTATAAGATTACCATATCCATAGAGAACAAAAGCCAATTCCTCTATTGGAATTGGAAATGATGGTGAGAGACTTGAAGCAAAGCAAAAACATCATAAACTTTTCAAAACGCATGGTCGTTATCCTTATTCTCTTGTTCTTTTGGGAAACCCTTGCTAGATTGGGATTAATCAATATTAAGGTATTGTCCTCACCACTTGAGATATTCTATGGAATTTATCAATTGCTTATTTCGGGTAATTTATTGATTGATATTATGCAGAGCATCAAGCGCGTATTAATTGGAGTAGCATTGGGGACAATTGTTGCAGTTTTATTTTCATTAATCTTGGGGCTAAGCAAGAAAGCTTATGAATATTTAGGATTTCTACTGGAAATATTTAGACCTATTCCACCTATTGCATGGATTCCAATTGCTATTCTCTGGTTTGGTATTGGAGACGCTCCGGCTTATTTCCTGGTAAGTTTAGGAGCATTTTTCCCTGTTTTTACTAATACCACTATAGCAATTAAAAGTATTGAGAGAAAATATATTGACATAGCAAGAAGTTTAGGTGCTTCAAATTTCATGGTATTTTTAAAAGTTATTATACCATTGCTTCTTCCTGATTTTATATCTGGTTTTAGGATTGGATTAGGCGTTGGCTGGATTATCGTGATCACCGCCGAGATGGTCGGAGCTCAAAATGGATTAGGCTACATGATTCAATTAAATCGGATAATGTTGCAAACTCCTAATGTGCTGATCGGTATGATAGTAATAGGCATTATTGGTTTATTACTTAGCATTTTAATGAATGTAATTGAGAACATGATTATTCCATGGAAGAGAAGAATTGCTACCATAGAGAAATAACATGATCAATTCAAAGCCCCTTGTGAAGATCGAAAATCTAAGTATGAACTTTGAATCTGTTGATGGTAATATCAAGGTTCTTAAAGATATTTCTTTTCAAATAGATCAGGGTGAATTCTTGTGTATTGTTGGACCAAATGGATGCGGAAAAACTACATTGTTACACATTATAGCAGGTTTTTTAAAGCCAGTATCTGGTGTTATTTTAATCAATTCAAGAGAGGTATGGTCACCTGGCCCTGACCGTCCTCTTATTTTACAAGATCTAGGCCTATTCTATTGGATGACTGTCTGGGATAATGTAACTTTTGGATTGAAGGCCTTAAATTCTGATCCTTTTAAAACAAAAGAAGTTGCACATAATTGGCTCAATAAATTGGGACTTGATGGATTTGAAAATCATTACCCTTTTGAATTATCCGGTGGCATGAAACAAAAGTTGGCTATTGCACGTGCTTTAGTCCTAGATCCAAGTATTATATTAATGGACGAACCATTTGCAAACCTTGATATGCAAACAAGAGATGCAATGCAAACAGAAATATCAGAATTATCTTTTTCTACCGGAAAGACAATTTTAATGGTTACTCATAGCATTGAAGAAGCTATTTTTCTTGCAGACGAAGTGATCTTGTTAACGGAACGTCCAGCAAATATTAAAGATGTTGTGAAAGTTCCAGAAAAACGACCAAGAAAACCAGAATTCAGGATAAGCAAAGATTTTTGGGAATTGAGAAATCGCATTTGGCATCTACTTCCAACGGTTAAATGAGGAGGAATCAAATGATGATGACAAATAGGTCTCACAAGCCTCAAACAAAATTTTTCCGCAATAATATTTACCTTATGAAAGTAGCCATGGTATTATATTTATTTGTTACCTTTTTCTTTGGATGCACTAAAAATAAGCCTGAACTTGTTCCTATTCGTATTGGATGGCAAGTGGCCTGGGCTGTGGAGGGTCAAATTGCGCAATGCTTGAAGCATACGAATATTTTAGAGTTAAACGGACTTAAAGGCGAATTTATGGGATTTACCTACGGTGCTCCACTTAATGAAGCGGCATTGGCCGGAGAAATTGATGTAGGATTTGTCGCAGATCAGCTGGCTGTTAGTTTAATTGCACGGGGTGGTAAATTCAAGGTAGTCTCCCGCCTGATGGATTTTCGAGCAGCGATTATTGCCCCCGCCGAATCCGATATAAACCAAGTATCGGATTTAAAAGGAAAAACTCTGGCTATACCTTTTGGGTCAACAACTCATCGCGTAGTCTTAGGCATGCTCAAAGATGCCGGATTAGATACATCCAAAGATGTTCATATCATTAATATGGACATTTCGGAACAAGCCGGTATCGTGCTTTCCGGAACAAAAAAGCAATGGCAAGGCAATATTGATGCCTTAGCAAGTTGGGACCCGAATATTGCTATATTCGAGAGTAAAGGTCTTGCCAAATTATTAAAATCAGAGCTTGCTTTGGCAATTGTTTATATGTCTGAAGACTTTATTAATAAGCATCCTGATTCCGCAAAATCTTTCTTGAAATCCTTGATTGAATCCTATTATTATTATGCACTTAACCAAAGATTAGCTAATCAATGGTATGTTGAAGAAGCAAGAATTCAATTCGATCCCTCTCTCCTAGATATATCCGCTTCATTTGAACCTAATCTTAGAGCCAAAAATATTAAAGATATTGATATAAATATTGATGATCACCATTTAGCAATGATGCAAGAAGGGGCTGAATTCGCATTTAACATCAAATTGACATCTGTAATACCTAATATGAAATCAGCAACCAATAGCTTTCTCCTTTCAAAAGCGATGATAATTAATCAAGAAAAACCAATCGATTTCTCAAAAATAAGAGTGCAATAGATGAAAACTCAATTGTTTCCTGATGGATTCAACAAAAAGATTGTTGCTCTATATTATAAGACGCGTAAATATTATCATTACCATGTTAAAGATATCGGAATTTATATATTATTCTCATTTATTTTTCTTTTATTAAGTATCTTGATGTATATTGTAATTGTTTTGCTTAATAAAGATATAGAGCTAGGTAAAATATCCTTCAAAATATCTTTCATATTAAGTGCATTTTTTGGAATTGCTACAATAGTATCACTTATAATTTCTCGTATGGTACTCCGCCTAATAAAGAAAACCATAAATAACTATATCGAAGCTGGTAAAACACTTGAGAGGGAAATAATAAAGAATACAATTACAACTATCTTCGTTTTATCTGAAAATCCTGCCTTTTTGCAAGTAGTAAGTCCTGAATTACTTCAAAAGTGGCGTGATTCCTTAAAAGGTAATTTAAAGTCCAAAACATTTATTAGAGCAGTTTTTGCATATGTACAAAGAGAGAAATTGATTGGCAATAAATTCCCAAAATGGGGAGAAAAGCTTGGGCTAAATCAATCTGGCATTCAGGATATGATAGAAGCTTTTCTTAACAGTCACACATTTCATCTTTCCATTGATCCTGAATTTAATTTTAGAGTTTATTTAGTTCCATTAATGACTTCGGGAATTCCTTTTTATATTGCAGTAGCTGATAATGATGGGAAAAGCATGTTTTGCAAATCTGAGGAATTAGATGAAGATGTAAGAAAATGGAAATTAAGAGGTTTTTCTTCTTCAGACCCATCCATTAGCTTGGGATTAAACGATGTATTTCTAAAAATATTGCAATTAAATGGCAGTGTTTATATCTATAGATGTAACAATAATAATTGCAAAGGATATGTTTACTTGTATGATAGAACGTCAAAAGAATTTATTAAATTTAAAGATAATTGCGATAATAATCAAACCTCAATATATCTATTTGATCATGATTTATTAAGGATGAATATTAATAATTGGCCTACTCACATAATTAAAGACAAATTAAATAATGAGAAAGAAGTTATTGACCTTTCCAAAACACCTAGAATTATATGCCCACAATGTAAAGGAATAAATATCAATAATCATTTAAAATTAACACACGAACTGGAAGAATTAAAAAAAATTGATTCCCAACTTATAATTAGTAATAATGAGATAAAGAAAATTATCGGTCACGAACTTCCTAGCTTTTTAAAAGATTCTCAGCCATATAACATTGGCAAATTACTTTTTTGGATTGTAACAGGTGAGGAATGGAATGATTAAAAAATATAAAATAATTGATCATAAAATAAGCTATTATAATTATATGTAGTTTTAAGCTTCTCCCATAAGTTATTCGAAAGCACTTTCTAATGAAAATGAAACTGACCTTTGAATATGACCGCGAAGAGGACATTCCCTACTTCAATAAACGCCATCCCTATGCGGAGCAGGAATCCGAAGAGTTGGGCGACGAAGTGATCGCCCGGCTGAATCCAGAGACCGGAGAAATTGAGAAGCTGGAGATCCTCTTCTTTTCCACCCGGCTCCTCCTATCGAAACTGCTGTAAATGCCGGTTATTGCTGACCTGCGCCGCGCCGTGAGGAACAAAGTCAGGGAGGGTTTCTGAGCCGAAAAACCATCACCCCAGCGGCGCCAACCAGCAAGCTTACCGCGGAGAAAAAGCGAATGGCCTGGAAAACCCTGCGCGGCCTCCTGCCCTGGTTGGCGACCGGCCTCATCTTCTATTACATCTTCCGCCAGGTGCCTTTCAGCCAGGTCTGGTCCGCGCTCAAGCTGGTCCGCCTCCAGATTCTGATCCCCGTCGTCCTGATCAACTATATCGCTTATTTCCTCGCCGATGTCTGGGTGCATTACCTGGCCTTCAAATGGCTGGCCGCCGAGGTCCGCTTCCGCGAAGTGCTGTTCGCCCGGGGCGCCAGCTACATCCTGGGTCTGATCAATTTCTTCATCGGCCAGGGCGGGGTCGGCTACTGGCTCGCCCGCGCCAAGCACGTCCCGGCCGGCGAAGCCACCAGCACCATTTTCTTCATCATGTTCATGGACCTGTTCCTGCTCATCCTGCTCAGCGCCACCGGGGTGCTGTTTTTTCTTCCCGAAGTCCGCCTCACCGACTTTTTCACCCTGCGGCCCGAAGGCGACCTGGTCCGCTTTACCCTGATCACCCTGGCCGTGCTCCTCTCCCAGATCTGGATCTGGATCCGCAAGCCCAAGGCCCCGCTCGTCCGCTGGCTCCTCTTCCGCGGCCCCTTTCTCGTCTTTGACCGGCTTCAGCCCCGGCATTTCGGCCTCATCTTCCTGCTCAAGCTCTTCATTTACGGCTTCGACATCTTCGCTAACTGGCTCGGACTCAAGGCCCTGGGGGTGGAAGTCTCGCTGACCCATATCCTCACTTACCTGCCCCTCATCTACCTGATCGGCTCGATCCCGATCACCGTCTTGCACCTCGGCACCACCCAGGCCGCCTGGCTGTGGTTCTTCCAGGACCTGGCCCCGCCGGCCGCCGTCCTGGCCTTTACCCTGCTCTGGTCGTTCTGTTTCATCGTGCTCCGCGGCCTCACCGGGCTCGCCTGTCTGCCCCGGGTTTACCAGGACCTGGTGGCGCCCCGCAACTAGGTCGCTTCATCGCTTCCCTCCAACCGAACCTCTCCGCCTGCTCGCCTGCTCGCCTGCTCTTAAAGATTGCCGCTCCCGCAGCAATGTGATAGGATAAAAAACCTTAGCCGAGGGAGAGGAACCGCAGGTAGTGCTCCATTCAACCTGGACGAGGTAGTGTGAAGATGAAAGACGTCAAGAGGAAAGTGGTCCTGATCACCGGCGCGGCCATGGGCATGGGCAAAGGCCTGGCCGGGCTTTTTGCCGGCGACGGCGCCCGCCTGGTGCTCTGGGACCTGAACGCGGCGGAGTTGGAAAAGACGACCGCGGAACTGAGAAAAAGCGGAGCTGAGGTTCATCCCTACCTCTGCGACATCACCAACCGCACTCAGGTGCACGAGCGGGCGGACCAGGTCCGCAAGGAAGTCGGTCCGGTGGACGTGCTGGTCAACAACGCCGGCGTGGTCTTCGGCGGCGAGTTCCTGCAAGTGCCGGAAGAATCAATGGAGCGCACCCTCCAGGTCAACCTCGTCGCCTACTTTTGGGTCACCCGCGCCTTTCTGCCCGACCTGGTGAAAAAGCGGGCCGGCCATATCGTCAACCTGGCCTCGGCCGCGGGGCTGATGGGCGTGCCGGACCTGACCGCTTACTGCGCCAGCAAGTTCGGAGTGGTCGGCTTTTCCGAGGCGCTGCGGCTGGAGCTGCGGCGGGCCGGGCTCAAGGATATCAAGCTCACCATCGTCTGCCCCAGCTACGTCGCCACCGGGATGTTCGAAGGCGTGAAGCCGCCCTTGTTCTCGCCGTTCATCCCGCCCGAGGTCATGGTCCGGAAAATTTACCAGGCGGTGAAAAAGGACAAGGTATGGGTCTTGGAGCCGGCCTCGGTCAAGGCCATGCCCCTCCTCAAAGCCATCACGGCTCAACCCATCCTGGACTTGTTCTCGGACCTCCTCGGCGTCAACCGCTCCATGCGGAATTGGAAAGGCAGAAAGTAAACCCCGGCATAAAACCGGATGAGGTTTTACGATGCAAAAATTGTTGGTCATCGGTCTGGATTGCGCCACGCCCCAGTTCGTGTTCGATGCCTGGCGCGATCACCTGCCTAACCTCAAAGCTTTGATGGACCAGGGCGTCTCCGCCCGGCTCTTCTCCACCATCCCGCCCATCACCGTCCCGGCCTGGACCTCCATGATGACCTCCAAGGACCCCGGCCAACTCGGCTTCTACGGCTTCCGCAACCGCTCCAGCTGGGGCTATGAAGACCTTTACTTCGCCAACGCCGCCTATGTCAAAGAAAAGACGGTCTGGAACTACTTGAACCGCAAGCGGCTCCCTTGCCTCATCTTCGGTGTGCCCCAGACCTATCCGCCCAAGCCCATGAACGGCATCATGGTCGGCTGCTTCCTCACCCCGGACAAAAACGCCGATTACACTCATCCGAAAGATATCAAGGCCGAGCTGGACCAGGCCGCCGGGGGCAATTACATCATTGACGTGGAGGAGTTCCGCACCGACGACAAGGACACGCTCTTGCGCCAGATCTACGAGATGACCGAGGCCCGCTTCAAGGCCTTCCGCCATTTCTATACCAAAGACGAGTGGCCCTTCGCCATGATGGTGGAGATGGGCATTGACCGCATCCACCACGCCTTCTGGCGCTACTGCGACCCGTCGCACCGGCTCTATGAGCCGGGCAACAAATACGAGAGCGCCATTCACGACTACTATGTCTTCCTGGATAAGGAAATCGGCCAGCTCCTGGAAGCGGTGGACCGGGACACCTCGGTGATGGTGGTCTCGGACCACGGCGCCAAGACCATGGCCGGCGCGATCTGCGTCAACGAGTGGTTGGAAAAAAAGGGCTGGCTCAAGTTCAAGGACAAGCCGAAAAAGCCGACGCGGTTCAAAATCAACATGCTCGACTGGTCCGGCACCAAGGCCTGGGGCGAGGGCGGCTACTACTCCCGCATCTTCTTCAACGTCCAGGGCCGCGAGCCGCAGGGCCTGATCCCCAGGGCGGACTACGAGAAGTTCCGCCAGGAGATCAAGGCGGCGCTGGAGGGGATCGAGGACGAGAGCGGGAAGAACATCGGCACCAAGGCGCTGCGGCCGGAGGACGTATATAAGGAAGTCAAGAACATCCCGCCGGACCTGATCGTCTATTTCGGGAACCTGGACTGGCGGAGCGCGGCCACGGTCGGCACCGGCTCGGTTTACATGTATGAGAACGACACCGGGCCGGACGACGCCAACCATGCCGAGGAAGGGATTTTTATTTGGAACCTGCCTCAGGGGCGGTTTGTCGAAGGGAAGAAAGTGTTCAGCATTTACGATATTGCGCCTTCGATTTTAAAATATTTTGGGATCGAAGTGCCAAGTGACATGATCGGGCACTCTTTGATAAAATAAATAGGAGCACGGGTTTCAAACCCGTGGCACCTGTGGCACTTGAAGGAGGAGAAGATGAAAGGATTTACGCTGTGGTTCACGGGTCTTTCCGGCGCGGGCAAGACCACTTTGGCCAACCGCTGCGAGGAGATCTTCCTGGAGCGGGGAATGAAGGTGGAGGTGCTGGACGGCGACGTGGTCCGCACCAACCTGAGCAAGGGCCTGGGCTTTTCCAAGGAAGACCGCGACACTAACATCCGCCGCATCGGCTGGGTCTGCCACATCCTCACCCGCAACAACGTGGTGGCGATTGGCGCGGCGATCTCGCCTTACCAGGCGATCCGGGACGAGAACCGCAAAATGATCGGCCGCTTTGTCGAGGTCTATTGCAAGTGCCCGATCGAAGTGCTCAAGAAGCGCGACCCCAAGGGCATGTATGAGAAGGCGCTGCGGGGCGAGATCAAAGGCTTTACCGGGGTGGACGACCCTTACGAGCCGCCGGAGAAGCCGGAGATCGTGATCGAGTCGGACAAGGAGACCGTGGACCAGAGCGTAGCCAAGATCATCCGGACGCTGGAGCTGATGGGCTACATCCCCTCGACCGGCGAGGTCGGGGATTACGCTCCCGCAGAGGAAGAGAAAATCAAGGAGCGGCTGCGGGATCTGGGCTATATCTGATAACCGACCCCGGGAACGTGTCCGAGATAGGCCCGAGGCATGAGGCGAGAGGCTTGAGACCTTGAACCTGAACATCGGCTTGACCCTTAATCTCGATAAGATCATAATTAGTAAAATGGCCTGGAAATTTACGGAGGCGTTCTATGGCTAAAATTAAAGAGATGACTGTGGATGAGTTGGAGCAGTTCATCGAGCACAAGGTGGTGGAAATCCTCGGCGACCCGGATGCGGGTCTGGCCTTGAAACCTGCCTTTAGAAAGAAACTGGAATCCAGACTGAAGAAAAGTTCGAAAATGACTTCTCATCAGGAGGTCGTGAAAAGACTTGGCTAGAGTCGAATGGACCGAGGATGCCCTGGCGGACCTCGAAAAACTGGATTCCTTCATCCAACGGCGCGTCCTCAAAAAAATAAGCTGGGTCTCCCGGCATTTCGACCATCTGGTCCCGGAACCTTTAGCCGGGGAATTGGGCGGCACTTATAAGATCAGAGTCGGGGATTGGCGGGTTATCTACGCAATAGAAAAAGATGTGATGGTGATCCATGCCGTCGGCCATCGAAAAGAGATCTATGCCCTTTGACCATCCTCCCGCAGGACGGGGCCGGACCCTTAAAATGCTCTATTCCCAGAAATCCAAACTGGCCGGACAAGCCGGCCGCTCCCCAGGCAAGGCGCCTCATCCCTCCCTGCCCCGCTTGACCCTTAATCTCGATAGATTAAAATTAGTAAGGTGTCCCCGAATTCAATTCGATTGACCTACCTAATAGATACCAACGTCTGGCTGAAAATTTTCTGGATTATGCCCGACTTGCTCTTTTCCAGATAGCCCGAAGGAATAATATTACCGTCACGCCAACTAAATAATATATCATCATTGAAATTATCAGGGTAAAGAAATCATTGAGCCACATGTTCTTGACTCCTAGCCCAAACAAGGCGAGTGAAACGAGCGAGCCAGGAACGAGATAAGAAAACGCAATGCAATCAAGCACGAAGTTTTGAATGTTTTTTGTTTCATTAATGACCAGCACAAAGCCGATAAGAGGAATAAGTGTAAAACTGAACGGAAACAAGATAATTTTGTGAGTGGTGAAAAACTTCCTCCAGGTCTGCTTTGGATCAGAGGTGGACATGGGCATGCCTTACTTCAACAAAAGTATCACACTGTGAAATAGGGTCAAGCCTTTTTTGAGGCCCGTGGCTGAGATAAACCGGACCCCCAAAGCCGAATCCGCGACCGAAGAGCGGTCGCGGCTACAGTCTGTCTAAGCCGGATTGGGCGAGTGCCCTCCCTCGCGCGCCACTGGCAAATTCCTTTCTCCCGGTTATAATGACTCCGTGAACCTCCGCGACTACATCGCCGCCATCAAAGCCGATCCCGACTTCAAAGGCCAGGTCGTCCATCACCAGGAAATCCCCGAGCGAAAACCCCAATGGGCCGAGTGGCCCCCTACCCTATCGCCCATCCTTCAGCAAGCGCTCGCTTCTCAAGGCATTGACCGGCTCTACACCCACCAGGCCGAGGCCGTCACCGCCGCGCTCGCCGGCGAGAACGTGGTGGTGGTCACGCCTACGGCTTCGGGCAAGACGCTTTGCTACAACCTGCCCGTGATCCAGCGCCGGCTCGACGATCCTTCGGCCCATGCCCTCTACCTCTTCCCGATCAAGGCCCTGGAGCAGGACCAAATCAAAGCCTTCCGCGCTTTGATCGAGGCGGCTGAATGTCAAATGTCAAGACCTGACCCCATCAGAGCCGAAATCTACGACGGGGACACGCCCCCGCACCGCCGCAAGAAAATCACTCTCAACCCGCCGGCCGTGGTGCTCTCCAACCCGGATATGGTCCACGCCGCCATCCTGCCCTACCACGCCAACTGGGAAGCCTTCTTCCGCTCGCTCCGCTTCCTGGTGCTCGACGAACTCCACACCTACAAAGGCGTGTTCGGCTCGCACATCGTCCAGGTGCTGCGCCGGCTCTTCCGCATTGCTGAACTGTATGGCAGCCGGCCGCAAATCATCGCCTGCTCCGCCACCATCCAGAACCCGGGCGAACTGGCCGAGCGTCTGGCCGGCCGGCCCTTCACCGTGAAGGACCAGAGCGGCGCGCCGGCCGCCGGCCGCCACTTCCTGTTCGTCAACCCCATGCAGCTCAGCACCAGCACCGCGGCCGCGCGTCTGCTCCGGCTGGCCGTGGACCAGGACTTCAAGACCATCTGCTTCACCAAGGCGCGCAAGGTGACCGAGCTGATCTACACCTGGGTGACCCAATCGCGGCCGGACCTGCGCCGCGCCATCAGCGCCTACCGGGCCGGTTATCTCCCCGAAGAGCGGCGGGAGATCGAGCAGAAGCTTTTTACCGGCGAGCTCAAGGGCGTGGTCAGCACCTCGGCCCTGGAAATGGGCATTGACATCGGCGGACTGGACGTGTGCCTGCTCTGCGGCTACCCCGGCACCATCACCACCACCTGGCAGCGCGGCGGCCGGGTGGGCCGGCAGGACCGGGAATCGCTGATCGTGCTGCTCGCCCAGCCCGACGCGCTCGACCAGTATTTCATGAAGCACCCGGAAGCTTTTTTCCAAAGCTCCTACGAAGCCGCGGTGGTGGACCCGAAGAACCTTCCCATTTTGAAAGAGCACCTGGTCTGCGCCGCGGCCGAGCTGCCCCTGTCCGCGGACGACCCTCACTTTTTACAAGCCAGCTCAGCCGAGGCCCTGCGCGAGCTCCTGCAGGAGAACCGGCTGCTCAAGTCGGTGGACGAGGCGACCTGGCACAGCCGGCGGCGCTATCCGCAGCGGGAGGTGAGCCTGCGCGGGATCGGCGAGGCCTGGACCATCTTTGAGGAGCCGATGAAGCCCTTGCCCGAGGGCAAGAAGCCGCGGGTTATCGGCTCACTCGACGGCAAGCGCGCCTTTACCGAGGGCCACCAGGGCGCGATCTATTTGCACCGCGCTCAGCAATACCAGGTGATGCGCATGGACCTGGGCCGCAAGAACGTCTTTGCCCGGCCGGTCACGGTCAACTACTACACCCGGCCCCGGTCCGAGAAAGAAACCGAGATCCTGAAAGTCCGGGCGAGCAAGCCGGTCAAGAACTTCGTGGTCCGGCTGGGCGAGCTCAAGGTCACGGAATGGATCCAGGGCTACGAGAAGCGCCGCATCTCCGGCCAGGAGCGGCTCTCGGTGCACGAGCTGGATTTGCCGCCATTCATTTTTGAAACCGTGGGCCTCTGGATCGAGCTCGAGGACTTTGTGCCCCATGCCATCAAGCGGCTGGGCCGCGACTTCATGGGCGGCATCCACGCGGTCGAGCACGCGGCCATCGGGCTTTTCCCGCTGTTCGCGCTCTGCGACCGCGACGACGTGGGCGGCATCTCCACCCCGTTCCACGAGCAGGTGAAGAAAAGCGCGATCTTCATTTACGACGGTTATCCGGGCGGCATCGGGCTGGCGGAGCGCTGCTTCGAGGTGATCGAAGAGCTGTTGCGGAAGACCCTGGAGGTGGTGGAGACCTGCGAGTGCGAGGACGGCTGCCCGGGCTGCGTGCATTCGAGCAAGTGCGGAAGCGGCAACGTGCCCCTGGATAAACAAGCGGCAGTCGCGGTGCTCAAGATGCTGTTGGGGTTAGCGCCGGAGCTGGTGGCGCCGGCGGGTCCGATCGAGGAAGAGCCGCCGCTCCGGATCGAGGCATTGCCGGTGGCGAAAGAAGAGACCCAGGGTCCGCGGATCATGGTGTTTGATCTCGAGACCTTGCGGGGGGCCGAGGAGGTGGGCGGCTGGAACAACACCGAACTGATGGGCCTGGCCGTGGGCGTGGTCTGGGACAGCGTGGACCAGGAGATGCACTCGTTCTTCGAGAAAGAGGCGGGGGCGCTGGTGACCAAGCTTCGCCAGGCCGACCTGGTAGTGGGTTTCAACCTGCTGAGCTTCGATTACCTCGTGCTCCGCGCTTACACCGCCTTTGACCTCCGCAAGCTCCCGACTTTCGACATGCTGGTGGACGTCTTTCGCCGCTTGAATTACCGCCTCAGCCTGGGCCACCTGGCCGAAAAGACGCTGGGCAGGCGCAAGACCGCGGACGGGCTCCAGTCGCTCCGCTGGGTGAAAGAGGGCCGGATGGACCTGGTGGAGCGATACTGCCGGGACGATGTCGCCATCACCCGCGACCTCTTCTATCACGGACTTGAGCACCGCAAGCTGATCTTCGCCGATAAGCAAGGCCGCCTGATGGAGCTGTCCGTGGATTGGGACCTGGAAAAAATCCTCCAGACCTACGGACTTAACATGGGGTCAGGCCCCAATGTTAAGTAATTGACAGAGGCGCGGGCGTGTCCTACCATAATTTTAGTTCCGGGCTGCGGGGAGGGCCTGGAGTGCATCCAATCCTGGGTAAAAGAAGGAGTGCAGGTTGGCGAAAGCCAGGGCGCACCTGACGATTCGGGGCCGGGTGCAAGGGGTCTTTTACCGGTCCGAGACCGCGGACCAGGCCCGGGCCCTGGGCCTGGTGGGCTGGGTCCGCAACCGGCGGGACGGCTCGGTCGAGGTGGTGGCCGAGGGCGAGCGCGACCAGATCGAGCAGTTGATCGCCTGGTGCGGGCAAGGCCCGTCGCTGGCGCGGGTGACCGAGGTGGAAGTGGAGTGGCTTGCGCCGGCCGGCGAGTTCCAGGAATTCCGGGTGGCCTATTCCGGGTGATGAGCATCCGGCGCCGCTCTTCGCTTGCGAGGACCAGAGCCATGCGCGAGGCAAGTCATTGGCTCAAGAAAGAGGACGAGCTGGTGCAATGCCGGCTTTGCCCCCAGTCCTGCACGCTCAAGCCGGGCCAGGTCGGGATCTGCCTGAACCGGAAGAACGTGGGAGGGATTCTCTATGCCCATCGCTATGGCGAGATCTCGGCGCTGTCGCTCGACCCCATGGAGAAAAAGCCGCTCTACCACTTCTTCCCCGGCAGCATGATCCTGTCGGTGGGCACGATCGGCTGCAACCTGGGCTGCGTCTTTTGCCAGAACTACCACCTGGTCACCGACGCGGTGGCGACCGAGGTGGTGGCGCCGGAAGACCTGCTCCGGGCCGCGCGCCGCGAGGACACCGTGGGCCTGTCCTACACCTACAACGAGCCTTACATCTCCTACGAGTTCGTGTTGGACACGGCCAAGCTGATCCACGCCGCGGGTTACAAAAATGTATTAGTTACCAACGGCTTTTACAACCCGGAGCCGTTCGAGGAGTTGCTGCCCTTGGTGGACGCGATGAACATTGACCTGAAGAGCATCCGCGACGAGTTTTACAAGAAGTATTCCAAGGCGCGGCTGGCGCCGGTGCAGCGGACCATTGAGCGGGCGCAGCAGAGCTGCCTGGTGGAAGTCACCAACCTGCTCATCACCGGGCTGAACGACTCGGACGAGGAGCTCCGGGACCTGGTGGACTACCTAGCCTCGGTGAACAAAGACATCCCGCTCCATTTTTCCCGCTACCATCCCATGTTCAAGATGGACCGGCCGGCCACGCCGGAAGAGCGCCTGCATCGGGCCTACGAGATCGCCAAGGAAAAAATGACCTACGTTTACGTGGGCAACATCCAGTTGGAGATCGGGCAGGACACGGACTGCCCCCTTTGCGGAGCCAAGCTGGTCCGCCGGCGGGGTTACTCGGTGAAGGTCGAGCAACTGAAAGGCTCGAACTGCGGCGCTTGCGGCCGGCCGGTCCATTTCGTAAGCTGAGGGAACCATGAACATCCTTCTCGATCTGCTCGCCGCCCTTCGCACCGACGCGGCCGCGGACCGGGTGGCGGTGGGTCCGTTCCTGACCGCGGTGGCGGCCGGCTCGCGCGCCGGGCTGGTCACCACCCTGCTTCCGCCCCGCCACCAGCACCAGGAACCCGCGGCGGCTGATTGCGGGACTTATGCGGGAAGGCCGGTCGCGGAGCTGGCGCGGCTGGTGCTCTCGAAGCGGCCGCTGGAGGCGAGCCTGGGCCTGGCCGCGCTGAACGCGGGCCTGCCGCTTCCCAAGGAGCGGCTGCGCGAACAAAACGGGCTGGACTACCTCCGGGCCAGGGTGGAAGACCGCAACCTGGCCCTGGTCGGCCATTTCCCGTTTGCCCAGGCTTTAGCGCCGGTGGCGCGCCAATGCTGGATTTTGGAACAAGACCCGCGCGAGGGCGATCTGCCCGCGGCCGCGGCGGAGCGGGTGATCCCGAATTCGGACATCGTGGTGGTGACCGGCTCGGCGTTTGCCAACCACTCCCTGGACGGCATCCTGGAGCTGGCGCGGGGCAAAGAGGTGGTGGTCCTGGGGCCGAGCACGCCGCTCTCTCCGGTCTTGTTCGCGCACGGGGTGACCGCGGCGGCCGGCACCTGGGTGGAGGACGTGGATTGGGTGTTGCGCCAGGTGGGCGAAGGATCGGTCTTTCGCCAGTTGCGCGGAGTCAAGCGGGTGATTTTGGAGAAGTAAGGGGTGCGGGTGAGGGCACCCGCACCACTCAAGAGGGCACTCGCGCCCCGCACCCGCACCACTCAAGAAAAAAACTGCGCCATTCAAGAGGGCATCGGCACCGCAAAACCGGGATGAGTAACTTTTCCAAGTGGGATGAACTCAAAGGGGTGATCAGGCCCAACGACCGCATTCTGTGCCTGATCCGGCCGGACCCGGACTCCATCGCCAGCGCCTTTGCGCTCCGGACCTTGCTTCTGCGCCGGGTGGAATCGGTGACGGTCGCCTACGACGAGCCGAGCAAGCGCCTGCAAAACCGGGCCATGGTCAAGCTGCTGCGCTTGTCCCTGGAATCCGTGAAGAGCGTGGACCTCAACCACTTCACCAAGGTGGCGCTGCTGGACGCCCAGGTCAACAGGTTCCCGGACTACCGCGACTGGACTTTCCACCTGGCTTTTGACCACCACCCGTTCATCGAAGAGTATCCCTACCTTTTCGCCGACATCCGGCCCGAGACCGGAGCGACCTCCACCATCCTCGCGGAATACCTGGCCGCGGCCAAAGTGCGGATCAGCGAACGGCTGGCCACCGCGCTCTGCTACGGGATCAAAACCGATACCGACGACTTCCAGCGCCATACCGGCCGGGCGGACGCCGAAGCCTTTTCCCGGCTCTTTCCCCTGGCCAACTACCACCTGCTCCAGTCCATTGACCAGTCGGAAATCCCCTACCGCCAACTGGACTTTATGGACCTGGCCCTGCACCGCCTGCGCGTGAAAAAGCGCCGGGCCGTGGTCCACCTGGGCGCGGCGGAGGCCGCGGACATCGCGGTGATCATCGCCGACTTTTTGATCCGCGTCTCCGGGATTGAATTCGCGGTCGTCGCGATCATCGCCGGAGACAAGCTGATCCTCATCTTCCGCTCCCGCAATCCCCGCCGCCACGCCGGCCGGATCGCTTTCAACCATTTCGGCGAGATCGGCTCGGCCGGGGGCCATGCCGCGGCCGGCCGCGCCGAGATCCCGCTGGACCAGGTCCCTTCCGAGGTCAAGGTTTTTGACTTCGATTCCATCGAGCGCTGGATTGAAAAGGAACTGGGCCGGCCTGCCAAGACCCGGACCCCGGAGACCAACCCGTCCTGAGCAATTCGACCTTTGCCAGCCTTCTCCTTTTATCTTGCTTATCTTGCCTGGCCGCCAAAATAGGGCCTTCGACATCAAATGGGGTTTTATCCATGGAGGCGATTGATCCGGGTTGTGGTGCGGGCTTCCAGCCTGCGACCACAAGCAGGCGAGACGCCTGCACCACAACTTGCCCCCCTTTTATGTCGCAGGCCCGCCAAAACCTCAAGGGTTGCATTCCCAAGTGCATCATGCTATTTTCGTTGACGCTTGCAACCTTCAAGAATCATCTCCGGCATCTTTGGGCAGAAGAGGAGCAAAAGAGTCTGACTTGGAGGGTTGGGTTGAATCTCTTTCAAGAGAATTTGATTTTGAAGAAGGAGGAAAGTCATGGCGAAGGAGAGTACCTATCATATCATCGAGGTGGTAGGGACCAGCAAGAAATCCTGGGAAGATGCGGCGATGTCCGCGGTCAAGGCCGCATCCAAGAGTCTCAAGGACCTGCGCATTGCGGAAATCACCCAACTTGACCTCAAGATCGAAAAGGGCAAGGCCACGGCCTTTCGCGCCCGGGTGAACCTCTCTTTCAAATACCACGGCCAACGCTGAAACCAAGCCTCGCGGCCGAACCTGCCCGCCCAGCGCCGGCGCCTTCCCGCCCGCGTGGAGAGGGCGAGGGGCGCGTTCGTTTAGCCGCGGCTGGCGGGTTCACAGGTTGTAGCGCTCCATCAGCTTGGGCCAGTGCCCCCGGGCCTGGAGCAGAAGCTCGGCCAACTCCCGGACCGCGCCGCGGCCGGAGCAAGCCCTGGTGACCAGGTCCACCGCCGCCCTCACTTCTTTCACCGCGTCGGCCGGGCACGCGCTCAGGCCCACCCGCCGCAGGATGGGCAGGTCGAACAGGTCGTCGCCCATGAAGGCCACGGCCGAAGCCGGGAGCTTCTTCCGCTTGAGAAACTTTTCAAACGGCGGCAGCTTATCCAGCGCGCCCTGGATCACGGTGGTGATGCCCAGCTCCCGGGCCCGCACCCGCACCGGGCCGCTGGTCCGGCCGGTGATGATCGCCACCTCGATCCCGAAGCGCTGCAGCCACTTGATGGCGGCGCCGTCGCGGACGTGAAACGCCTTGAGCTCGCGGCCGGCGCTGTCGTAAGTGATCCGGCCGTCGCTTAACACCCCGTCCACATCCAGCACCAGCGCTCGGATCTCTTTCGCCTTCTTTTTTAATGCCGGAACCATGGGGAATATATAACACGCCGGCGCAAGCGAAGCAAGAAACCGGAAAGGGATTGGAGCTAAATTTTTCTTCGGAAATGCAATGAAGAATCGGAGCCCTCAAAACTTGGCTCATTTCCTTACTTGACTAATTGAGGGCCTGACCTCTTTCAAACTTTTCTTGTAACCCTCAAGTTATCCGGGGCGGGCGCACGATGAGGCCGTGTAGGGGCAGGGCTTGCCCTGCCCAGGACGGGCGCGGCAAGCCGCGCCCCTACGAGGTTCTTCACATCTGATTTACCCCAGATAACTGAAGGGTTACCTTTTTTTGAAAAAAAATCTTGATAGGGAAGCTAAGGTGGGGTAGGATGGATTACGAGTTGAACCCCTTTTCAATTTCAACTGGAAAGAAGAAGATTTCTGGAATCAGACCAGAAAGGAGAAAGCAGGCATGAAAATGATCGGCATTGCCTATTCGGCACTACTTTCTTTCACTATGATCTCGTGCACCCATACTTCAAAATCATCGGGAACAGAGATCGGGAGTGGGATGTTCCAGGGAAACCCTCACGAAAATATTGTCATGGCGATGGGAATTCTCGATAGCTCAATGATTACTTATTACGCAGAAACCGGCAACTTCACTTCTGATTATACAAAACTGGCAGGCATGGAAAGATTTTTCTCCGAATCTTTGAAGGGATATCCTTACACAATCTATTTTTCTGAGCTAAGTTACAAAGACCTGTCGAGCTTTCATTACTCATTCCCCTCCGGCGAAAGAGCCTTCGCTGATGAGAGTGGATTTAGAATCCTCATCATTGGCAATGCCGATAATGATGATGGAATGGATCTATTTATGCTCAATGATAAAGGTGAATACGGTTGCCTGATTGATGATACAGGTGGAAAACCTTGGATAAATCGAACCAGTACGGGGAGACCGCTAAAGAAATAGCTATTAAAATCTGAAGTGAGCAGTAACTGAGAATCCGCCCTCTTTAGCTTTTAGCTAGAGGATTTTCAGGAGGTAATCGCCCAGCAGTTCCGCGTCGGATGCCTCATCCGCCGGCTGGCCGGCTTGGGCGCCCGCCTTCCCGGAGGATGCCACCACCTTTTCCGCGGTGGCCTGGGCCGCGGCCGTCTCCGGCACGCCCAGGTAGCCCGGCTCCACCTGGTAGGCGATATCCTTGTAGAGCACCGAATCCATGTAAAGCTCGGCGCGGATTTTTTCCAGGTCCTGGCGAGTGAGGATCTTGCCCAGCAAACTATGGGGATCCCGGGAGCCGTCGGAGACGTAGAGGAATTTGCAGGCCGGGATCATTTTGAACACCTGGTTTTGCTTGGAGTGGATCATCAAGCGGTCTTGTTCCAGGTGGGCTTTGCCTTGCTCGAACATGGAGTCGAGCACGGCCTGGGAGATGAAGATCTTTTTCATGGCCCGCGGCCGTTACCCGATCAGGGTCTGGGCATAGACCCGGATCTCCAAGGGAGTGAGCCGATATTCCGGACAGATCTTGTGAAAGATACTGATAATGTTGGCCACGTAGTCTTCCAGGGTGGGAAAGGGCGCGCCCGCGGCCAGCTTCTTGCCCAGAATCCGCTCGCCGTCCACCCGGTGAATCTGCAAGTATTCGGGGTCGTTATTCTTGAAATAGAACTGGTGCGCGTCCAGCACTTTGTCCAGGTGTTCCTGGATGCGATCGGTGATCTTGACACCCACGATCAAATGATTTTCCATCGTCTAACCCGGAAACCATTTCCATCCAATCTCTCAAATTTGCTTATAATAAAGCATAATCCGGCTCGACTGTCAAGGTAAAGGGAAGCCGAGGGAAAGGGAATTTTCATCCTGCCTTCGACTATGATAAGATAAATTGGATGTCTTCCACCATCTCCGGATTCCTCGCCGCGGGCATTGCCGCCGGCATCAAAAAGAAACGCGGCCTCTTTGACCTGGGCCTGATCTACGCTCCCGGCGGGGCATCCGCGGCCGGGATTTTCACCACCAACCGGGTCGCGGCGCCGGCGGTCGCGCTTGACCGGGAACGGCTGCGGGCCGGCCGGACCTTCGCCGTTTTAGTCAACTCCGGCAACGCCAACACCGCGGTCGGCCGGCGCGGGATGCGCGACGCCCGGCTCTGCACCGCGGCCGCGGCCCGCGGCCTCCGGCTGCGGCCGGAACAGGTGCTGATGAGCTCGACCGGCGTCATCGGCGAAAAGCTCCCGGTCCAGGCCGTAACCGGCGCCCTCCCGGAGCTGGTGCGCTCGCTGCGGCCGGACGGCTTCTTCGATTTTGCCCGGGCGATCATGACCACGGATACCCACCCGAAACTGGTCCGGCGCTCTTTTCGGCTGGGCCGGACCCGGGCCCATCTTTTGGGCGTGGCCAAAGGCTCGGGCATGATCCATCCCCGGATGGCCACCCTGCTCCTCTACCTCTTGACCGACCTCGCGGCGCCGGCTCCGCTCTTGAGGCGGCTCCTGCGCGAAGCGGCCGCGGATACCCTGAACGCCATCTCGGTGGACGGCGATACCAGCACCAGCGACACGGTCTTGCTCCTGGCTTCCGGCCGGGCCGGAAATGAGCCGCTGCAAGCCGGCTCGCCCGCGGCCCGCTCGTTCCTCGCCGCCTTGCAGGAAACGGCGGCGGAGCTCGCGGACCAGATCGTGCGCGACGGCGAAGGCGCGACCAAGCTTTTCCGGGTGGAGGTGCGGGGCGCGCGGACCCGGGAGCAGGCCGACCGGGTGGCGCGGCGGATCGCCAACTCCCCGCTGGTCAAGACCGCGTTCCATGCCGCGGACCCGAACTGGGGCCGGGTTTTGGCCGCGGCCGGTTCCGCCGGAGTCGCCATTAATCCGGGCCGGCTGGAGCTCGTTTTTCAGGACGAAGCCGGCCGGCAACGGGTGCCGGTGGTGAAAGCGGGCGCGGTCGCGCCGGGCTACCGCGAAAAGGCGGCGGCCGCGATCCTCGAACGCGAGCGCTTCCGGGTGATCCTGAGCTTGCACCAGGGCCGGGCGGCGCGGATCATCAGCACCTGCGATTTTTCCGCGGACTATGTGCGGATCAACGCGGAGTATCGGAGCTGAATTAATTTTCGGGAGGCCCTGCGCCTTTCCGATGAGAGGAAGTCCCTACGATGCAAAATAACCGCAGGTGGATCGGCGCCGGTTGGGTGCTGGTCTTTCTTTTCTTATTCGCGCCCCGGCTCGAAGCGGGTCATTTTCAGGTCTATTCCCTGAAAGTGGAAGGCACGGTTCAAGACCTGGTGATCGCGGACCTGGATGAAGACGGCCGCAAGGACCTGGTCGCTTTCTGTCGCAGCGGCAATCGCCGGGCTTACCACCGCTTCCTCACCATCTTCTGGCAAGGACCGGAGAGCAGCTTTAACCTCAAGCAAGCCACGGTGCTGAAGTTGCCCCCCGAGGTGATCCAGGTGGACTTCGGCCAGGTGGACGGCAAGCCCGGCCTGGAGGTGGCGGCCGTCACCGGCCGGGGGATTTTTTATTACCCGAACCAGGACCGCGGCTTCGGCCCCTGGACCGAGCTGATCGCCGGCGCGAGCCTGTTCGCCAAGCCCCGGCCGGACTTTCTGGATTACTACGATTTCCTCTCTGACTGGGACGGCGACGGCCGCGAGGAGATTTTGCTCTACCAGTTCGATCAGGCCAAGCTTTACCGCCGCGGGGACGGGGCGGCGTTCCAGGAAGAGCAAACCTTGCGGCTGCCCATCGAGATTGACCTGGGCCCGCCCAACCCGATCCGTTACGTCCGGCCGCACCCGTCCTTCCGGGTGGCCTACTGGTCGCCCCAGCTTGACCTTTTGGATTTCAACGCCGACGGCCGGCCGGACCTGATCGCCACCAACAGCGACCAGGCCGCGGTCTTCCTTCAGAATGCCCAGGGCGGGTTTCCGGAAAAGCCCAGCTCAAGCTTCTTCTTCGACCTGCTCCAAGAAGAAGAACGGGACTTCCGCCGCGACCGCCAGGGCATGAGCATCCTGAATGTGGTGGACCTGGATGGGGACGGCCGGGCCGACCTTCTGGCCAACACCCAGGAAGGAAATCTGGCCAACCGCAAGAGCACGGTCCGGATCTACTGGGGCCGCACCGATTCCTGGGAAAAGGCCAAGCCCGATGCGACCCTGGCCCTGGACAAGGCCGCGGTGGGGCCCCTGATCCGGGACGTGGACGGCGACGGGGACCAGGACCTGGTCATGCTGATTTTCGACATCGGGGTCTATACCGCGGCCAAGGTGTTGCTCACCGGCACCTTCAACCTGATCTGGCAGTATTACCTGCTCGGGCCGGACCAGACCTATCCGGCTCAGCCGACCTACGTGGATACCACGCCGGTCAAGGTGGACATCAGCAAGTTGAGGCTGATCGGGGGCATGCCCAACCTCTTTGCCGACTTCAACGGGGACGGCAAGGATGATGTGCTCTATGGCAAGAGCGACAACGAGCTGGTGGTGGCGCTTAAGGATGCGCAGGGCCGGCGGACCGGGGTGGAGGAAGTAGTCTCGGTGCCGGTGGGAATGATCCCGATTGCCGAAGACCTGAACGGGGATAAAAAGGGGGAGGTCATCCTCTGGTATCCCTGGGACAAGGAACGCAAAGACCTGATCACTGTGCTGATCAACCTGGGCGGCTGGTAGTCAATTAGAGGGACACCATACTTAATTCAGATGATTTGGGGGTAATTTAGTATGGTGTCCCCCTAATTCCTGTTTTTGCGACGGATGCGGGAGCGGCGCTTGAGGTTCCATTTCCGGCGCTTTTGCCACAGGGTCTTGGGCGTGATCCCGAGCGCCCGGGCCAGCTCGCGCTCGGTATAGCGGTTTTCATGGAGACGCACGAACTCGCGGGTGTAGTCTTCCAAAGAGAGTTGGACCTCGAGAGCATCGTGGAAAAAGCGGCGCTTACGCTCGGGCCCGCGGCGTTCGAGGAACAAGGGCAGGTCGGATTCCTCGATCACCCGCTTGTTCCCGTGCAGAATCATCAGTTGCAGGAACGTGTGCTCCAGCTCGCGGACGTTGCCCGGCCAGGGATAATTCCGGAGCATGGCCAGCGCGCCCTTGCTCAAGCCCCGGATCTGGTGGTGATACTCCTGCTGGTATTTGCTCAGGAAATGGCTCACCAGACTGCCGATCTCTTCCAGCCGCTCGCGTAAGGGCGGCAGGGGGATGCGAACCACGTTGAGCCGGTAATACAGGTCTTTGCGAAAGCGCCCGGCCGCCACCTCCGCTTCCAGGTCGCGGTTCGTAGCCGCGATCACCCGCAAGTCCAACCGGCGGGTGCGGTCCGAGCCCACCGGCCGGATCTCGCCGTCCTGCAGGGCGCGCAGCACCTTGACCTGGACCTCGATCGGAAACTCGCCGATCTCGTCCAAGAGCAAGGTGCCGGCGTCGGCCACTTCGAAGAGACCGGTCTTGTCCTTGTCCGCGCCGGTAAAGGCGCCGGCCAGGTGCCCGAACAGCTCGCTCTCCACCAGGCCGGAGGGAAGGGTGCCGCAGTCCACCACCACCAGCGGCCGGTCGGCGCGCCGGCTTTGACGGTGGATCTCCCGCGCCACCAGCTCTTTGCCGGTGCCGGACTCGCCGGTGATGAGCACGGTGCTTTGCGTGGGCGCTACCTGCCGGACCAATTCCAGAACCTGGCGCATGGCCGGGCTTTCTCCCCAAAAGAGCTCGGCGAGGGAGCCCGGCGCCAGCGACTCCAGGATCACCCGGTTGGCGCGGAGGTGATCCAGGGCTCCCTGCGCGATCTGAAGCAGGGTTTCGGGCGAAAACGGCCGGGGCAGGAAATCAAAGGCGCCGGCCCTGATCCAGCGGACGACCTGGGAGAGCTCGGCGGAATCGGAAATGGCGATCAACAGGGTGGAAAGGCCCCGCAGCCGGATCCGGTGCACCAGTTCCAGGCAGTCCATGTCCGGGAGATGACAGTTACAAAAGACCATCCGGACGCCGGCGCGCAGGATGGTCTGCCAGGCCTGCTCGCCGGTGTCGGCTTCGCTGAAAGAAAGTTCGGGGAAAGAACCGGTCAGGACCGCGCGCAAGTCGCTGCGGAACTGGGGATCGGAATCCACGATCAGGATGCGCTCATGGATCATAATTTTTAAAAACCTTGATAATCCAACGCCTCATCTTTGGTCACCCGAACCGTCTCCAGCATGATGTTTTTGGGAATGCTCTCGCCCTTGAGCACCTTAATTCCATATTGGATGGCCTCGCGCGAGCCGTTGGGGTAAACAAAGGTGGCCGAGAGCAAACCCTCCCGAATCATCTTGACCGCCTCCCCCTGGCCGTCAATGCCGACCAGGATCATCTCCTTTTCCCGGCCCACCGCCTTGGCCGCCAGATAAGCGCCGATGGCCATCTCGTCGTTGTGGGCATAGACCGCGTCAATCCGGGGGAAGGCCGAGAGCGCGTTCTGCATCACCTGGATGGCGGGCGAGCGCTTGTAGTCCGCCGGCTGCTGGTAGATGACCTCCAGGGTGGGATACTGGGCCATGACCTTATGGAATCCATCCCGCCGCTCCTGGGTGGGGGTAGCGCCCAGGATGCCCTCGATCTCCACGATCTTGCCCCGGCCGCCGAGCTTCTCCGCCACGTATTTGCCCGCGGCCTCGCCGATGGCCAGGTTGGAAGCGCCGATGAAGCAGGTGAACTGGTCGCTCTGGATGGCCCGGTCGAGCACGATCACCGGGATCCCGGCGGCAAAGGCCTTCTCCACCCCCGGCGTCAGCGGCGCCGCTTCCCGCGGGCTGATGATCAACAGGTCCACCTGCTTGACGATGAAGTTCTCCACGTCCGCCACCTGCTTGGCGTTCTTGTTCTCGCCATTGGCTATGACCAGCTTCAGCTCCGGGTGCTTGGTCGCCTCGTCCTCCATCTCCCGGTTCATGTTGATCCGCCAGGGGTCTTCAAAGGTGCACTGGGAAAACCCCACCACCCATTTCTTCGCACCCTCCGCCGGCTGCACCGGGCCCGGCGCCGGCTCCTTGCCCTTGCAAGCAACGAAGCTGGCTAGGAATATGCAAACGATCAATAATTTTTTCATCTCGATCTCCTTATTCTAATCTTCATCTTTCGGGGCGCGGGTGCCTGGGGGCGCGGGTGACCGTTCGGCTGTCTTCGACCCTGAGGCTCCGTTCGGCCTGAGCTCACGGCCGAAGCCTCACCCGCGTACAACCGCGCTCCGATTATTTAGTTTTTCTCTCCCGCTGCACCAGCACCGCGGCCACGATGATCAGCCCCTTGAGCACCCGTTGCAGGTTGGGATCCACCCCCCTTAAGCCCAGCACGTTGTTGAGCACGCCGATGGTCAGCGCGCCGATCAGCGTCCCGATCACGCTGCCCCGACCGCCCATCAGGTTGGTGCCGCCGATCACCACCGCGGCGATGGCGTCAAGCTCGAAGCCGATGCCGTCGTCCGGCCGGCCGGCGTTGGTGCGGGCGGTATAGATCATGGCCGCTACTCCGGCAAGGAATCCGCAGATGGTATAGACCAGCGTCTTGATCCTCTCGACCGCGATGCCCGAGAGCCGCGCCGCATTCTCGTTCGAGCCGATGGCATAGACAAAGCGGCCGAAGCGGGTGCGGGTGAGCACCAGGTGGGAGACCGCCACGCTGGAGAGCAGGATCAGGGCCGGGACCGGGACCCGGCCCAGGTCCTGGCCCAGGCGCTCGAAGAGCGCGGGCTGGTCGCCGATCAGGTCAACGCCGCGGCCGCCGGTCCAGAGGAAGGCAAAGCCGCGGGCCACGCTCATCATGGCCAGGGTCACGATGAAGGGCTGCATCTTGCCCAGGGTGACGCCGAGCCCGTTGAGGAATCCGAGCCCGGAGCCGGCGAGCAGCCCGAGCGTGATCACCAGGAGCGCCAGGCCCGGGCCGGATTGCGGGTGGCTGTTTATGACACCGGCCGCGACCACCGAGCTGAAAGCGAGCAGCGAGCCGACCGAGAGGTCAATGCCCGCGGTGAGGATGACGAAGGTCATGCCCACGGCCAGGATGCCGTATTCCGCGTTTTGGCGGAGCACGTTGCCCAGGTTCTGGGCGGTGAAGAAGATGCCGGTGACGTGGTCCTCGCGCGGGACGAACCGGTCCCAAATCACGGTCAGGGCCAGGGTCAAACCCAAGAGCGCCAGCACCGGCGCCAGGGCGGACAGGCGGACGCGCATGGCAAGGATTTAGCACCGTGCCGCGAAGGTGTCAAGGCGGCAAGGTGTAAGGATTTGGAATTTGGGATTTGGGATTTTAGATTGGGGATTTCGGATTTGCCAAGACTCTGCCAATCTAAAATCCAAAATCTAAAATCTCTCCACTGCTTACTGACCACTGTGAACCGGGAACTGTGAACCCTCTTCAAAAACTGCACCATTTTTACATATATAGAGGGACAGAAGAATGGCAATTATGTTATTGAAAATGATGACGGCGATTATTGTCATAACCTTTTGTAATGTAATGCTTTTATCTGGATATGGGGAAGCTTTATTGGCAAGGGTTGCGGGTGGGGGCACCCGCAACACAAGTTTCGGAAACTATTGCAAAATTCTCGAAGAAATTTTCTCTGAAGATCGTTTTGAGTGCGATCTCGAAATGAGTGCCAAATTCCGCCCCCATCCCGACCCGTCACCTGTCCGAATCGTCCTTACCTGGACCACATTCTTCCTTATCCAGACGCCTTTCTTCCTTACCACGACATGATTCTTCCTTACCACGACACGATTCGCACTTACTACGACATGAACGGTTCCGCCTCGGAGGAGGTGTCAGGGTGTGAGGGTGTCAAGGTGTCAGGACTTCTTCCCCGTGAACGTGATCGTGAACGTGAACGGAATTCAGTAGGCAGTAGGTGTAATGACTCATGAACTTGTCATACAAATCCGCCGGGCACGAATCCAATCGTGCCCTACGATGAATCCGGCGTAGGGCAGGTTTGGATACCTGCCCGAAGCCAAGGTTCGTATGACAAGATATTGAGTCATTACAAGTAGGCAGGGGCATGAGGCAAGAGACAGGAGGGGCACAGACATTCCTGTCGGTAGGGTCCACTATGCACTAGGCACTGTCCATTAATCTATACAAATATGCAATGTGTTATGTAACGATCTGACTCCAAATTACATTGAACCTGTCCAAAGCATTGACCGCGCGAACTTAAAATGTTACCATGCTTCCGTAGAATATCGGTCGCCCGACGATGGCGGTGGAGTCCGCCGAGGACCGCCACGCTCTGACCGTTGCCGATGACTCCTAGGGGGCTGTCGATCCGCGGGAGGAGGATGCCTGGGTCAGCCCCGAACCACCGCGCTGCGCCAAGGGAAACGCCGCGTCCGTTGACAGGCGTTTTCATGGAAGGTGAAAACTGATGACGGAAGTCATGAATCAACGGCCGAGGCGCGTCGCGTTCGTCGGCAGCAGCCTGCCGCGCAAGTGCGGCATCGCTACCTACACGGCGGACCTTTGCGACGCGCTGGGGACGCTGGACCGGGCGGCGGAGTTCTTCCAGGTGGCTGTGACCGACGCGGAACCGGGCTACGACTACGGGCCGCGAGTGCGCTTTGAGATCGCCGAGAAGGAGGTTGCGGCCTACCGGCGCACGGCCGACTTCCTGAACCTCAACGGCGTCGAGGTGGTTAACCTGCAGCACGAGTTTAGCCTTTTCGGCGGGCCGGCGGGCAGCCATGTCCTGGCGCTGGTACGAGACCTGCGCATGCCGGTGATCACCACCCTGCACACCATCCTGAACAGCCCCGACGCGTCCCAGCGCAAGGTCATGGCGGAGCTTACCGCCCTTTCCGACCGGCTGGTGGTGATGAGCCGCCGCGGCGAGCAGTACCTGCGCGAGGTCTACCGCGTCCCCTCCGAAAAGATCGACTTCATCCCCCACGGCATCCCCGACGTGCCCTTCGTGGACCCCAACTTCTACAAGGACAAGTTCGGGGTCGAGGGCAAGATGGTGATGCTGACCTTCGGCCTGCTCTCGCCCAACAAGGGCATCGCCAGCGTGATCGAGGCGCTGCCGGCTATCCTGGCCAAGAACCGCAACGTGGTTTACCTGGTGGTCGGCGCCACCCACCCGCACGTGTTGCGCCTCGAGGGAGAGTCCTACCGGCTCGAAATCGAGCGGATGGTCCAGGAGCGCGGCGTGGAGGACAGCGTGGTATTCCATAATCGCTTTGTGAGCAATCAGGAACTGGTCGAATTCCTGGGGGCCGCCGACATCTACATCACCCCCTACATCAACGAGGCCCAGATCACATCGGGAACCCTGGCCTACGCCGTGGGCGCCGGCAAGGCGACGATCTCCACGCCCTACTGGCACGCCCAGGAGCTACTGGATGACGGCTGCGGCGCCCTGGTGCCCTTCAACGATCCGGCGGCCATCGCCGATAAGGTGGTGGAACTGCTCGACAACGAGCCCGCCCGCCACGCCATGCGCAAACAGGCCTACCTGCGCGGCCGGGAGATGATCTGGCCGCAGGTCGCCGGGCTCTACGCGCGGAGCTTCGAGCGGGCCCGGGCCCAGCACCAGCGCCCGGCGGGCCCGGACGGAATCTTCGTTACCATGGGCAAGCGGCCCCGCGAACTGCCGCCCATGAAGCTCGACCACCTCCGCCGGTTGACCGACGACACCGGCATCTTCCAGCACGCGGTCTTCGCCGTGCCCGATTTCAGCAAGGGCTACACCACCGACGACAACGCCCGGGCGCTGATCCTCGCCGTGCTCCTCGAGGAGGTCGAGGGCGAGGTCTCTTCCCATGCCCGGGACTTGGCCCTCCGCTACCTGGCCTTCCTGTGGTACGCCTTCGACCCCATCTCCTGCCGGTTCCACAACCTGCTGTCCTACGACCGCAAATGGAGCGACGGGGACTTTTCCGAGGACGGCCACGCCCGGGCGCTATGGGCGCTGGGCACCATGCTGGGCCGCTCCAAGAACGAGGGCCTGCGCGGGCCGGCCGGCAACCTTTTTGACCGCGCGTTGCGCAGCGCCCTGGACGCGACCTCCCCCCGCGCGTGGGCCTTCTCCCTGCTGGCCATTCACGAGTACCTGCGGAGCTTCTCCGGAGATCGCAACGCCCAACTGGCCCGCGAGACGCTCGCCGACCGGTTGCTCGACATCTACCGCCGGGCCAGCACCCCGGAGTGGCCCTGGTTCGAGGAGGTGGTTAGCTACGCCAACGGCAGGCTGGCCCACGCCCTGCTGCTCTGCGGCCACTGGATGAGAAACCGGCCGGAGATGACCGACGCGGGACTCAGGGCTCTCGACTGGCTGGTCCGGCTGCAGCGGCCGAATGGCGGGTGTTTCGTGCCGGTGGGTTCCAACGGCTTCTGCCGCCGCGGCGGACCCCGCGCCCGGTTCGACCAGCAACCGCTGGAGGCCTACACCATGGTTTCTGCCTGCCTGGAGGCGCACCGGCTGACTGGCGAAGCGCGCTGGCGGAATGAGGCCCAGGTGGCCTTCGACTGGTTTCTGGGCCGCAACGACCTTAGGCAACCGCTCTACGATCCCGGCACCGGCGGCTGCCGCGACGGCCTGCACCCCGACCGAGTCAACCAAAACCAGGGGGCGGAGTCGACCCTGGCCTTCCTGCTCTCGCTGGTCGAGATGCGCCTGGCCGAGAACATCATCCAGAAGACGGACGTCCCATGAGCGCTGACGCGAACGCCGCCCTCTTGGTCCGCAACCAGCGCAATCCCATACTCACGGTCCGGGACTGGCCCTATCCCGTAAACACCGTCTTCAACCCCGGCGCGGTGCTCCTGCCGGACGGAACCACCCTGCTGCTCTGCCGCGTGGAGGATCACCGCGGGCACTCGCACCTTTGCGCGGCGCGCTCGGCCAACGGCATCGACGGCTGGCTCATCGACCCGGAGCCGACCCTGGCCCCCGACCCGGAGAAGCGCCCCGAGGAACTCTGGGGCATCGAGGACCCCCGCATCACCTACGTGTCGGAACTCGGCCGCTACGCGGTGCTCTACACATCCTACGCGGAGAGCGGTCCCGGCGTGTCGCTGGCGCTGACTACGGACTTCCACGCGTTCGAGCACTTCGGCATGATTATGCCGCCGGAGGACAAGGACGCCGCGCTCTTCCCTCACCGCATCGGCGACTACTGGGCGCTGATCCACCGGCCGGTCAGCCACACCGGCGCGCACATCTGGATCTCCTACTCGCCGGACCTGCGCCACTGGGGCAGCCACAAGATGATCCTCCTGGCGCGCCGGGGCGCCTGGTGGGACGCCGGCAAGGTGGGACTCTCCCCCCCGCCCATCGAGACGGACCGCGGCTGGCTGCTGCTTTATCACGGCGTGCGGATGACCGCGGCGGGGTGCATCTACCGCCTGGGCGCGGCGCTCATGGACCTCAAGGCCCCCGAGCGCTGCCTGCTGCGCTGCGACGAGTGGCTCTTCGGTCCCGAGGCAGACTACGAGCGCCACGGCGACGTGGGCAAAGTCGTCTTCCCCTGCGGCTACACCGTCGAGCCCGACGGCGACACCCTGCGGCTTTACTACGGCGCGGCCGATACCAGCATCGCCCTGGCCACCGGGAGCATCCGGGCCATCATCGAGTGGCTAGGCCGCACGGGGCACCCCCCTGCGGACTCGCGATAGCCGCCGTCGGCGCCTGATGTCGGTGATGTCGGGGGCGGGTTTAGTTTTTAGTTTTCATATCTGCATTACGAAAGGTGCCAGGGTATCGGAGGACCCACCCTCCCGCGGACGGGAGGAGTGGGGAAGGTAGCCGCGACCGTTCGGCTGTCTTCGACCCTGAGGCTCCGTTCGGCCTGCCCTCGGCCATGAGCTCGGGCCGAATGGAGCTCTCGGCCGAAGCCGCTCTTCGGTCGGAAATCTTTATTATTCAAATATGTAAAGTTTAAAGTTGCGATCTGACCCTAATCTCTGGTGCCGTGAGGCAAGCGGTTGACGCCGCGGCCAGGCGGGTATATACTTTAGATAGAAAAAGCAAGAAAGGTTTGCTTCTCATGAAATGGGCGTTCACGGTCGTGTTTGACAAGGAGGATGACGGTTACACCGTCACCGTCCCGGCGTTGCCGGGTCTGGTCAGCGGAGGCCGGACGCTGGCAGAGGCCCGTCGCATGGCCGCGGATGCCATTCGCTGCCATCTGGAGAGCCTTCTCAAGGACGGCGAACCGTTACCCGTGGAACAGGCAGTGGACATGGAAAAGCTGGAGGGAGAGCTCTCCACTGCGTGAGCCCCCGCCTTCCCAGCCTGACCGCCAGGCAGGTTCTCCGCGCACTTCAAAACGCTGGATTTTACATTCATCATCAGACCGGCAGTCACGCCACCCTGAAGCACCCGGATGATCCTGCCAAGCGCGTTACCATTCCGATCCATTCGCGCGACCTTCCCCGAGGGACGGTGATGGCCATCGTCAAGCAGGCCGGAATGACCATCGAGGAATTTCTCAATCACCTTTAAACCGATAGAGATTTCGAGCCTGGTTCAAAGGTTTGACTTCTCAAGGAAAAGCTTTAGAATAGGCCGGGATGGAAGAGGATTCCCGGCGCGGCTGCGTGAATTGCGGCGCGGTTTTGGAGGCGGGGGCCGATACCTGTCCGCAGTGCGGCCAGGAGCAGCCGGTGCGCTGGATGGTTATTCTGGCCTATGGTCTTTTGGCTCTTTTTGTTCTCGGCGTTATCTACCGCTTGATCTGGCCCTGATCCTGCCATGGACCTGGATCGAAGAACTCTCCTGGTCAGCCTGCTCGCGGCGCTGGTGGTGGGGATTTTCTTTGCCGGCGCCACCTGGCTGGGACTGCGGCATTTTACCAGCCAGCCCGGAAGCCCGGCCGTTTCCGCCCAGTTGGATAACCTGGAGCTCTTGCTGCGCGGGCAGGGAGAGAAGCTCCTGGAGATGAAAGACGAGCACGCGGCCCTGGAAGCGCGCCTGTCTTTTCTGGAGCAAGCCGCGGGCAAGCAGAAAGCGGGGTTGGAGCTGCCCTCGGCCTATGTCCGGCAGGTGGAAGATTTTTTCAAGGGCGAACAGGCCAAGAACCTGCTTTCGGCCGAAGCGCGGGAAAAAGGCGCCTGGCGGTTTTCGGCGCCGACGTTTATCGAGCCGCGGCTGGTCTCGGTGGTCTATGCCGACGGGGAGCAGACCGAGACCCTGATCTGCAAAATCGAAGTGATTGACTTTTACGACCTGCAATTCAGTGTGCTCTGGGATAGTTGGGAAGGAAAGCGTTAAGAAGGCGTTAGACTTTAGGGGTTAGGCTTTAGACCTTAGGCGTTAGGCTTTAGGTAATTATGCAGTTGGTAATAAGGGGCTTCGATTCTTCGGCCTAAAGTCTAAAGCCTAAGGCCTAATGCCTCTATCATCGGAGGCGGATGAAGGATAATCCCAAGATGGCTCAAGCAGACAAAGCGTCCGCAAGAACCTTTGCCGTGCCGGCCGGCGAAAGCCCGGCCGACGCGGTCCGCCGGCAGGACCCCGCGTTCTTGAAAGGCGTGATCGCGGCCAGGCTGGGCGGGAAGCCGGTGGACCTCTACTGGCCGCTCGGCCAGGGAGGCGAGGTCGAGTTGATCGTCCTGGAGAGCGAGGCCGGCCAGGAGATCCTCCGCCATTCCACCGCCCACGTCATGGCCGACGCGGTCCAGCAGCTTTTTCCCTCGGCCAAGGTCACCATCGGCCCGTCCATCGAGAAAGGCTTTTACTACGACTTCGATTATTCTCCGGGCTTCACTCCCGAGGACTTGCCCAGGATCGAGGAGAAGATGCAGGAGATCGTGGAGTCGGACGCGAGGTTCCAGCGGGAGGAGGTTTCGCGGGAGCAAGCGCTCAAGTTGTTCGCTGGGATGGGCGAGAACTACAAGGTGGAGCTGATCCAGGAGCTGCCCGAGGGCGAGACCATCTCGCTCTATCGGCACGGCGGCTTTGTGGACCTGTGCCGGGGTCCGCACCTGCCGGGGACCGGGTGGATCAAGGCGTTCAAGCTCACCTCGGTGGCCGGGGCTTACTGGCGGGGGAGCGAGCGCAACCCCATGCTCCAGCGGATTTACGGGACGGCCTGGCCCAAGCCGGCCCAGCTCAAGGCTTATCTCACGCGGTTGGAGGAGGCCAAGAAGCGGGACCACCGGAAATTGGGCCGGGAGCTGGACCTGTTCAGCGTGCACGAGGAGATCGGGCCGGGCCTGGTGGTTTACCATCCCAAGCTGGGTCTGGTGCGGGCGCTCTTGGAGGAGTTCGAAAAGAAAGAGCACCTCAAGCGCGGCTATCACATCGTGTATGGGCCGACCTTGCTCAAGTCCGAGCTGTGGCAGCAGAGCGGCCACTACGACCATTACAAGCAGAACATGTATTTCACCGAGGTGGACGAGGAGGAGTATGGGATCAAGCCGATGAACTGTCTCGCGCACATGCTCATCTACAAGTCGCAGGTGCGCAGCTACCGGGACCTGCCGCTCCGCTACTTCGAGCTGGGCACCGTGCACCGGCACGAGAAGTCGGGGGTGCTCTCCGGCCTGTTCCGGGTCCGGGCCTTCACCCAGGACGACGCCCACATCCTGTGCACGCCCGAGCAATTGGAAGGCGAGGTGGTGGGCGTGCTCCACTTCGTGCTTGAGGTGATGAAGGTCTTCGGGTTCGAGGTGGAGCTGGAAATCAGCACCCGGCCGGCGGACTCGATCGGCACGGACCAGGACTGGGCCCGCGCCACCCGGGCCTTGATCCAGGCCTTGGACCACCAGGGGATGCCCTACCAGATCTGCGCCGGCGAGGGCGCTTTTTACGGACCCAAGATTGATATCAAGCTCAAGGACGCCCTTGACAGGCGATGGCAATGTGCTACAATCCAATGTGATTTTACGATGCCCGAGCGCTTCGACCTGACCTACGTGGGGGCCGACGGCGCCCGGCATCGGCCGGTGATGATCCACCGGGTGGTGCTCGGAAGCATGGAGCGTTTCCTGGGGGTGTTGATCGAGCACTTCGCCGGAGCCTTCCCGGTCTGGCTGGCCCCGGTGCAGGCCCGATTGCTGCCGATCACGGACCGGCAGCATGATTTTTGCCGGGGCGTGGCGAAAAGGCTCCGGGCCGCGGGGATGCGGGTGGAAGAAGATTTTCGCAACGAGAAGCTGAATTATAAGATTCGCGAAGCCGAGACCCAGAAAATCCCCTTTATGCTGGTGGTGGGCGACCGCGAAATCCAGGAAGACGGCGTTTCTCCCCGCACGCGCGGGGGCGAGGATTGGAAATTGATGAAGGTGGACGCCTTCATCGCCCGGGTGAAGGACGAGTGCCGGATCCCGGAAACTGAGGTTTCGCTTTAACCAAGGAGGAGAACGATCGCTCAGCAAGAATTGCGGGTCAACGAGAGGATCCGGGCGCTGAAAGTCCTGGTCATTGACGACGAAGGCAAGAAGGTCGGGGTGATGATGACCCGCGACGCCGTGGAGTTGGCCCGGTCCAAGGGCCTGGACCTGGTGGAGGTGGCGCCGGAGGCCGATCCGCCGGTCACCCGGATCATGGACTATGGCAAGCACCTTTACGTCCAGCAGAAACGCGACCGGGAGGCCCGCAAGAAGCAGGTCCATCAACGGGTCAAGGAAGTCAAGCTCCGGATCAAGACCGGGGAGCATGATATTCAGACCAAGCTGCGGCACATCCGGGATTTTTTGCAGGAGCAGGACAAGGTGAAGTTGACCGTGATGTATCGGGGTCGGGAGATGGTCCACCCCGAGCTGGGCAGGCAACTCCTGGAGCGGGTGATCCGGGAACTGGAAGAGCTGGGCGTGCCCGAGTATCTGCCCAAGCAGGAAGGGCGCAACCTCACCACCGTGATCAACCCCTATTCCAAGGCGCAGATTCAGGCCCGGGAAAAAGCCAAGGCTTTAGAGGACAAGAAGACCGCGGCCGCGGCGGGCGGGGAAAAGAAGTCAACGGAAGTAAAAACCGGCGGCAAAGGAGATGCCCGTGCCCAAGATGAAAACCGTTAGTGGCGCCAAGAAGCGTTTTCGCCGGAGCGCGTCGGGCAAGATCATGCACTATCCGGCGGGCAAGAGCCACATCCTGACCAAGAAGAACCGCAAGCGCAAGCGCCGGCTGCGGAAAGCGACCACCGTGCATTCGGCGAACCTGAAGACCATGGCGCGCTGCCTGCCCGGGAGTTAAGGCCAGGACGCGCGACGCTCGGTAATTACTCCGGTAGCGGAAGAGGTAGGCCTTCCGCTATCTGTATCCTGAAAAGAGAGGAACCTGACATGCCCCGATCAACTAACCCGGTAGCCTCCCGCCGTCGGCGCAAAAAGATATTGAAAGCCGCCAAAGGCTTTCGCGGCGGCCATTCCAAGCTCTTGCGGACCGCCCGCGATACGGTCAACCGCGGGCTCAAGTATAGCTACCGCGACCGCCGCAATAAGAAGCGGGAATTCCGCCGTCTGTGGATCATCCGGATCAACGCGGCCGCCCGGGAGAACGGCCTCAATTACCGGGACCTCATTTGCGGGCTCCAGCGCGCCCAGATCGAGGTGGACCGCAAAGTCCTCGCCGACCTCGCCGTCCACAACCCCGAGGCCTTCGCCCAATTGGCCCAGCAGGCGCAGGCGCAACTCGGCTGAAATCCGCTGCGGAGCCCGGCCGTTGCAAGCCCGCCTCCAGGAAATTGCAGCCGAGGCCCGGCGCGAGATTAAAGAGGCTTTAGACCTCGAGACCCTGCAACAGGTCCGCATCCGCTACCTCGGCCGCAAAAACGAGTTCTCGGAACTGCTCTCCCGCGTCAAGGAACTCCCGCCCGACGAGCGCCCCCGCGTCGGCCAGCTCGGCAACCGGATCAAGCAAGAGCTGACTGAGCTCCTGCAAGCCCGGGAGACCGAGTTGCAAGCGGCCGGCAAGGCCGCGCAGCTCGCCGCAGCCAGGCTCGACGTGACCCTGCCCGGCTATGGCGTCCCGCTCGGCCACCTGCACCCGCTCACCCAGACCCTGCAGGAGATCGTGCGCATTTTTGAGGGCATGGGCTTTGGGGTGGAGGAAGGCCCGGACGCGGAGTCGGACTACTACAACTTCGAGGCGCTCAATATCCCCAAGGACCATCCGGCCCGCGACATGCAGGCCACCTTCTTCCTGGGCCGGGACGTGGTGCTCCGCACCCACACCTCGCCCGTGCAGATCCGGGCCATGCGCCAATATCGGCCGCCGGTGCGGATCATCTGCCCCGGCCGGGTCTACCGCTGCGACGCCGACGTCTCCCACTCGCCCATGTTCCACCAGGTCGAGGGCTTCATGGTGGACGAGCGCATCACCTTGGGCGACCTCAAGGGCGTGCTCATGGCCTTTTGCCGAGAGATGTTCGGCCGGGAAGTCAGGGTCCGCTTCCGGCCCAGCTACTTCCCTTTCACCGAGCCCAGCGCCGAGGTGGACATCGGCTGCGTGATCTGCGGCGGCTCCGGCTGCGGGGTGTGCAAGCAATCGGGCTGGCTGGAGATCCTGGGCAGCGGGCTCATCCATCCCCAGGTCTTGAAAAATGTGGGCTACGACCCGGAGCAGGTGTCGGGCTTCGCCTTCGGCATGGGGGTGGAACGAGTAGCCATGCTCCGTTACCGGGTGGATAACATCCGGACCTTTTTCGAAAACGATCTCCGTTTCTTGCGGCAATTTTAATGACCAAGGTTAAGATGAATGACGGAACCGCCGTAGGGGCGCGATTTATCGCGCCCGATGGTCGGTTGCAGATAAAGGGCGCAATGAATTGCGCCCCTACACGGAAAAGATGAATATCCCGCTGGAATGGCTCCGCGAATACGTGGCCGTGACCGCTCGGCCCGAGGAGTTGGCCGAGCGGCTGACCCTGGCCGGGTGCGAGACCGCGCTCAAGCGCGAGCGGCCCGAGCTTCCGGCCGGGGTGGTCACCGCCAAGATCCTCTCCATTGCCAAGCACCCCCAGGCGGATAAGCTCACCCTCTGCCAGGTCCAGCCCGGCCCCGCGGAGAAGCCGATCCCCATCGTCTGCGGCGCGCCCAATATCAAAGAAGGCGACGTGGTCCCTCTGGCCACGGTCGGCACCACGCTCCCCTCCGGCATGACCGTGAACCAGACCAAGATCCGGGGCGAATTAAGCTTGGGCATGATGTGCTCGGAGCGCGAGCTGGGCTTGGGCGAGGACCACTCGGGCATTTTGATCCTGCCGGCAAAGACCCCGCTCGGCCGGCCGCTCGCTGAGGTGCTCCCGGCCGGCCGGGTCAGCCTGGAGGCGGACCCCACGCCCAACCGGCCGGACCTGCTCTGTGTGCTCGGCGTGGCCCGGGAACTGGCCGCCATCTATCAAAAGCCGCTCCGCTATCCGGAGATCAAGCCGGCCGAGTCCGGCCCCGACATCTCCTCCCTCGCCGCGGTCGAGATCCAGGACTTTCTCAACTGTCCCCGCTACGTGGCCCGCCTGGTCCAGGGCGTGAAAGTCGGCCCTTCGCCCGAGTGGATGCAGCAACGGCTTCTCGCCGCGGGCCTCCGGCCGATCAGCAACATCGTGGACATCACCAACTACGTGCTCCTGGAGATGAACCAGCCGCTCCATGCCTTCGATTTCCAAAAGCTGCGCCGGCGCAAGATCGTGGTCCGGCGCGCCCGGGACGGAGAATTCTTCACCACCCTGGACGACCAAGCGCGCCAGCTCTTCGAAGACACGCTCCTGATTTGCGACGGCGAGGGGCCGGTGGCCGTGGCCGGGGTCATGGGCGGTTTGGAATCCGAGGTGACCGAAGCCACCACCGAGGTCCTGATCGAAAGCGCTTATTTCAACCCGGTCTCCATCCGCCGCACCGCCCGGAAGCTGGGTCTCTTCACCGAAGCCTCCCGCCGCTTCGAGCGCGGGGCCGATCCGCTCGGACAGCTCCGCGCCGCGGACCGCGCCGCCCAGTTGATGGCCGAGTTGGCCTCCGGCACCGTCTGCCGGGGCGCGATTGACGCGCGGGAAAAGCTCTTTGCTCCCAAGCCGATCCGCCTGCGGCCGCCGCGCGTCAACTGGCTTTTGGGCACCGAACTTTCCGCCGCGACCATTGCCGACTGCCTGCGCCGCCTGGAGATCGAGGTAAAGAGCGAAGGCGCCGACCTGCTGGCGACGCCGCCGGCCTTTCGGCCGGACCTGGTGGAGGAGATTGACCTGATTGAGGAAGTCGGTCGGATTTCCGGCTACGAGGCGATCCCCCCTACCCTGCCCAGCTTTCACATGGAGCCGCTGCGCCTGCGGACCGCGCTTTCCTTGCTGAACCGGCTCCGCGAGTTGCTCAAGGACCTGGGCTTTACCGAGGTCATCAACTACAACTTTCAAAACCCGGCGCACCTCGCGGCGCTCGGCCGTGCGGCCGACGACCCGAGGCGGCAGGCGGTGGCCATTGCCAACCCCCTTTCCGAAGTCGAGAGCACGCTGCGCACCACTCTGGTGCCCAGGCTCCTGGAGACGCTCCGCCGCAACCTCGCCCGGGGCGCGCGCGATATCCGGATCTTCGAGTTCAACAAGGTCTTCGCGCCCGATGACGAGCTTCCCCGCGAGACCACCATGCTCTCGGGCCTGCTCGCCCGGACCGAGGCCAAGTCGCTGTGGCCGGCGCCGGTGGAGGAAGGCTTTTACGAGATCAAGGGGGTGGTCGAGCAGATCCTGGCCGAGCTAGGCTTTGCCGGCGGCCGCACCGAGCCGGGAGAATCGCCGTTCCTGCTTCCCGGCAAGGCCGGCCGGCTCCTCTTGGGCAAGGAAGAGGCCGGCGTCTTCGGCGAAGTCTCTCCCCAGGCGCTCGCGGCCTTTGATTTGACGGCTCGCGTCTTCCTTTTTGATTTGAACTTTGATATGGTAAGCCGATACCGGCAAGGGGTGAAGCCGGCGCGGCCGGTTTCGCGCTACCCGGTGAGCTACCGCGACATTGCCTTCGTGGTGGACGAGTCGGTCAGCGCCGCGGACGTGGAGAAGGCGGTGCGCTCGCTGCGGAGCGAATTGATCGAGGGCGCGGAGCTTTTTGACGTGTACCGGGGCGACCAGATTCCGCCCGGCCAGAAGAGCCTGGCCCTGGCCATCCGCTACCAGTCGCAGCAGCGGACGCTGACTGATGAAGAAGTGAATGAGCTGCATGCGCGGCTGGGGCGGGTGCTGGAAGAGAAGCTCCATGCCAAGATTCGGTGATCCCGGCCGAGCAACGGAAGGAGGAAGACCATGACCAAGGCCGAAATCGTGGAGCAGATCTACGAGAAGGTCGGCTTCTCCCGGCGGGAGTCGTCGGACATCGTGGAGACCATGCTGGAGATCATGAAAGAGTCGCTGGCCGAGGGCGAGAAGATCAAGATCTCCGGCTTCGGGAATTTCGTGGTCCGCGCCAAGCGCGAGCGGGTGGGCCGCAACCCCCACACCGGGCAAGAGATCAAGATCAGCGCGCGCAAGGTGATCACCTTCAAGGCCAGCCAGATCTTGAAAACCGCGGTGAACCGCGGCCTCGCCGGATAAGCGTGAAAGCCAAACCGATCCCGGACAAGCGCTACTTCAAGATCGGCGAGGTCTGCGAACTGGCCGGGCTCAAGCCCCACGTGCTCCGCTACTGGGAAAGCGAGTTCAAGGAACTCAAGCCGCCCAAGGGCCGGTCTTCCCACCGCCTCTACCGCCGGCAGGACGTGGAGGCCGTGCTCCGGATCAAGGAATTGCTCTACGAAAAACGCTTCACCATCGCCGGCGCCAAGCTCGCCCTCAAGGAAGCCTCTCGCCGGCCCCGCTCGGACGAGGACTCTGACAGCCAACAGCTCCGCCTCGACTTTGACCCCAACGACTACAAGAGCATCCTCCGCTCGGTCCTGGAAGAGCTGAAATCGCTGCGCGCGGAAATTGACAAGAACCCGCCGAAAGAATAGAATAGCTAATGTCGGGGCGTAGCGCAGCCTGGTAGCGCACTAGCATGGGGTGCTAGGGGTCGCTGGTTCAAATCCAGTCGCCCCGACCAGCAATAAAAAAACTCTAGGCGTTTCGAGCGTATCTTTATCTCCAGGGTTGCAAGATCCAGTTGAAGGGAAATGAAATATCGTATTGAGTACTCCCCGGATACTCTCGAACATCTACGAGCGCTGTCCATTCGTCAGCAGGCGACGGTATTGGACACGGTGGAAAAACAACTGCGCTTTCAACCAACGGTAGAAACAAAAAACCGGAAACCCATGCGTCCGAATCCGATTGCTCCCTGGGAGTTGCGGATCGGTAACCTTCGGGTCTATTATGATCTTGATGAATTGGAGCCGATTGTTCTCATCCGCGCAGTGGGAATCAAAGAAAGGGATCGGGTGAGAATTGGAAGAGAGGTGATAAAATTATGAAAACCGTGGAAGTGACCAAAGCAAAATCATCGCTGGCGGATTACACCAAGGCAGCGAAGAAAGAGCCGGTCATAGTCACTGCTCAAGGCAAGCCGATTGCCGTTCTGGTAAGCATCCGAAACGCAGACCTGGAAACCGTTTCCCTCAGCAACAACCCCCAGTTTCTTGCCCTGATTGAGCGTTCCCGGGCTCGACAAAAATCGGAAGGTGGAATTTCTGCAGAAGAAATGCGTCATCAGCTGAAAAAAAAATGAGGTGATGCTTGACTTGGGGCGGTTCCAATCCATTCGCCCCGACCGGCAAAAAGGAAGCTCTCGGCGCCATCGGGTGCCGGGAGTTTTTTCATTTTTCGACATTTCGCCGCTTCCCCCGTCGGTGCGATCAACTGCGGGATCTGCGCGGACCCCCGCCCCTCCAGCGCCTACCTCACCCGGATCACGGTCTTGCCCGAGTCCGGAACCTGGAGGTCGAAAACCATGATCCCGCCGGAAAGCGGACGGGGATCTCCGAGTGCTCCCACGCCTTCAACGCCGGCCAGGCCGGCAGGCGCGTAAACCGCAAGGGCGACCCTTTCTCCGGGCACGCCCTCGACCTCGAAGACCAGGGCATCCTGCTCCATCCGGATCGAGGGGAATCGCTTTTGGCTCAGGGTTGCGAACTTTCCGATCTCGCCGATCACCGCCATCCCGTTTCCCAGGATCGGGCAAAGCACGTAGTAGAACCCCTTCTCCGGAGGCATCCAGCCGAAGCGGATCTTGTCCGAGACAACCTGGCTTTTCCTTGATTGGTATTCAAACACGAGGTGGGGGCCGCTCACGCCCGCTTCCGCCAGGGTCACGTAAGGCTCATACATGCTCAGGGGCCAGAGGTTGAACGCGGCCAGGTAGGTGGTCTTGCCGATCTCGTGTTCGCTCTCGGTGGTGACCACCCAGGGCTTCTTCCCGCCGAAGAAGATGTTCTTGTTGTAGAGGAACATGATATCAATGGGAGTGGCCGGCCGATCCGGTTTGAGGAGCACGCCGTCCTTTCGGCAGGTCTTCATGATCAGGGCCCGGTCCGACCCGCCAATCCGGTCGCTCGGGCCCACCGGCCCGCCCGAGAGGCAGGCCACCAGGGCCTCCTCCCAGGGGTTGGCCTCGGGAATGATGTTGTAGGTGGGGCGCTGCCCCGCGCTGCTCTGGAAGTTGTCCTTGAAGGGCCAGAGCCCGACGGCCTCGGCAAAAAGCGAAGACTTGTGAAAGGGCATCCAGAAGAAGGCCTTGGGCAGCCCGCCCTTGTAATCGTGGGAGACCCGGGCATGGGTGGCGTTGGGATGCTTGAGCTGTTGGAGGAAGAACTCGGGGGATGCCATGCACAACTGCATGGTGAGGCCCTTCTTCTCGGCCGCGTCGGCCATGGCGTCGTACCAGATCTCCCCGTGATCCAGGCCGCTCCGCATCCAGGGGATGACGGCCAGGTGGGTGTAAAGCCAGTCCTGCTCGTAAACGACCACGCCGAATTTCTCCGCGTTGTCCATGATCTCGTCCCAGAAGGCCGGGTCCTTCGGAAGGGCGGCCTGTTTCTTCGGGTCGTCGCCGGGGACGCAAGAATATCGGTCGCAGTAGGGGCTCTGGTTGGAGCAATACCGGTTGTGGGCCACCAGGGGGAGCCCGAGCTCCTGGGTAAACTCGGCCAGGCCCTTGGGGAACATCTGGGGGATCGGCTCCCAGAGAAGGTAGCCCCCCCGGTTGCGGGATGATCCCTCCTTGATCTCGGCCTTGGGATACCACCAGGAATCAATCTGGAAGTAGCCGTAGGGGATGTCCTCGCGGTCGGCATACTCCTTGACCGCGAGCAGGGTGTCGTGGTAGTTCATCCCCGGCTCGGTGCGGTAGTAGTAATAGCTGCCGTTGTCGGTCCAGTAGCCGAGCCGGCTCAAGGTCACGTCGGCGTAGGGGGCGACGGGCTGGTGGCCGTGCCAGTCCTGGATGGCCTTGCCCCAATCCATGAAGGCGGCGTTAATGCCGGGGCCCGCGACCACCAAGGTGCTCGTCACCGTGCCGGCCGGGACCTCCTCGACCTCGCCGCCGAAGCCCAAGTGCCATTCCTGCCCGACCGGCGCCTGCATGGCGGCCATGAAGTGGTCCAGCGGAGAAAAAACAATCACTTCGAGATCGTCCGTGAACAGCAGCACCGGGCCGGTGGTGGGCACCGCGTGCTGCACCGGGGTCACGAACTCCTCCACCGCGAAGTCGAGCACGTGCCGGTAACTCTGGGGCACCTTGAGTGCCGGGAGCGCGAAGTGGGGCCGCTCGAACTTGCCGGTGGGACTCTTGATCGGCTCCTTGATCTTGGTCTCGAAGACCCAGACCCGGTCTCTTTCCAGAACCCGCATCACCCGGGTCTCGGCCACTTCCCTGCCCGACCGAAGCCGGAGGCTCAGGGTAACGGTCTCGGCCGGGCCCAGGGGCGTGGTCACGACCGAGGGGCCGCCGGTCCTGACCGCCTCCAGTTCCTTGAGGCCGCGGCCCGGCCGGGAGGGATCGGCCGGCCACAGGAACCGGTAACCCAGCTCGCGTCCCTCGTCCCAGCGGATGGAGGGACCGGCCTCCCGGCCGGCTCCAACCGGCGCGAAGGCAAAGACCACGGCGAACGCCGCCGCCAGGATGGCCATCTTCTTAAACCTGGATGGACTCATTGCTTCTGCCCCGTTTCTCCTGGCAGGATATAGCTCTGTCGCCGGGAAAGTTGGATCTCCGCTTTTTCACCGCCTCTGAAAAGACTGGTTCTGGTGCTTCCGCCGGCCTGGACTTCCATTTCCAGCTCCAGCCCTTCCGCGGGCAGACTCAGATGAAACACCAGACCCTGGGCCGCATCCGGGAAGTTGGGCGCCAGCCAGATTTTGCCCCGGTCCTTCTGGAAGCCGATCAGGTGCTCGATGACCAGGGTGTTGGCCAGTCCGGTCCAGCCCACGAACCGGGGCTTGGGCTTGTTGCCGTTCTGGATAAGCTTGTAGAGGTTCCCCTTTTTCCGGCTCAGCTCCTTGAAGTCGTAGCGCTCCGGATCGTAAAACTCGACGAACTGGCCGGTGGTCTGATAAGCCTTGTAGATACCGTCCGCGAGCTTGAAGGAAAGCACGGCCGCGTCCTCCCGGAAGCCGTATCTCCCCATGCCCACGATCACCAGGTAGGCGGTGTTGATCCAGACGGGTCCGCGCCAGCAGTCCTTTTCAAAGGTGGGATCGTTGAGCGCGGTGGAGGGCAAGGGGAACGGCGTATTGAACTCCTCGGGATTCAGGACGTGCCCGCGGATGATCTCGGCCCTTTTCGGGTCGGGCACGCCCGCGAACAGCGGAAACAGGGAGGCGATGGTTCGGATTTTTTCAAGCTCGCCGGAGACCACATCCAGATCGTAATAATAGCCCGTGCTCGCGTCCCACATCCTTTGGTTGATCAGCTCCCGCAGTTCCCCGGCCTTGGCCTCGAACTCTTCCGCCTCCTCCGCCTTACCCAGCTCTCGCGCCATCAGGGCCAGGGTTTCGTTTTGTCTCACCAGGTAGGAGTTGAGGTCAATGGCGGCGATCCGGGTCAAATCCTTTTTCTTGGACTCGTCCCGCGAGGAGAAGCGGGGCGAGTTGTCAATCCCGGACTCGTAGGAGTGGAGCCAATAAAACAGGCCGCACGGGAGCCGCCGGCTCCGGTAATACCAGCGGTTGTAGTCCTTGAGCGCGGGATAAACCCGGGCAAGATAGTCGCGATCGCCGCTCCAGAGGTAATTCTCCCATACCGCCCAGGTCATGACCGGAGGCTGGGTCCATTCGCTCTTGCTGTGCGGGTTGGCAAAGTGAGGCAGCCGGCCGTCCTTCGCATGGGCGATGACCGCCTGGTTGACCTCCTCGGCCACCCGCACGTCCCAGGGTTTCCACACCTGGGAGATAAAAGCCGTGTCCCAAAGATAGGCGCTACGGAAGCCGGGAGAAGGCCAGGCGTAGCGGGTCTGGAAGTAAGCGTTGGGCAGGTTGAGATTCATGAGCAGGGTCTGGTAAACGGCCGCGAAGCCGCGATCCCAAGATCCTGACCGGTCTTTTCCGTCGGCGAGGGCCAGCGCAGGGGACGAAGAGCCCACGCCTTTCTGGGGAGCCACCGAACCCGAGCGCGCATCGGAAGCCAGGATGAATCCCGATGCCAGGACCAGCGCCAGCAATAAAAGCATCCTCAGCCTTTTCCCATCAACTTTCATTTCCGCACCTCTCGGTTCCTCAAGCCACGATCTCGGGCCAGGTGACGGCGATCATGTCCAGGATCAGCCCCGGCCAGTTGAAATCGGCCGCTCCCTTTCCCTGCCCGTTCCGGAAGTCGTAAAATTCATACAAGCCTTCATGCAAAATCATCCGGGCCGTCCGGCGGGTGACCTCCCGGGCCAGGTCAGTCCAGCCGTAGGCCAAAAGGGCCTCGGTAATCATCCAGTTCATGTTAATCCAGATGCAGTGACCTCGCCACAAGAGGAGATCCTCCAGGTAAACCTTTTCCCGGTCCAGCTCGTCCTTGGCGTTGAAGCTCACCACGAACGGAAGCCAGAACTCCTGCGGGTTGGTGAGGTGTTCCGTGACGATCCGCTCGGCCCGCTCCGGACTAATCAGCCCGGTGAGCATGGGGAGCAGAGACGAGGCCGTGGTCCGCAGGGCGAGCTGGGGATGCTTGGCATCGTAGCGGGAGAAATAACATCCCTCGGCCTCGACCCAGTTGATCCGCTCGAGGGCGGCGACCATGGCCCGGGCTTGATTGGTGAACTCCTCCGCCTTGCCGGTCTCGCCCATCGCCCGGTTGAGATTAGCCGCGGACAGGACCGCCCGGACGGTGATGGAGTTGAAGCAGATGTCCTCCAGCACGAACCGGTTCCGCTGCTTCGCTTCTGGCGGGTCCCAGTTGAACTCGGCGTTGAACTTGAGCAGCCTCGGGTATAACAGACCGCGAAGGGGAGCGCCCAGGGGGGTGTTGAAGTTAAGCCCCAGGAGCTGGTCATACGCGGGCGAAGAGTCGGTCCCCGTTTCCCAGGGATGGATCACCGAGACCAGGCCGTCGCCGAAAAGGTCGCGCTCGCGGCTCAGGTAGTCCAGGCACGCCTCCAGCCGAGGCAACATTCGGGAAAGCCACTCCCGGTCTTGGGTTCGGGCGTAGATTTTTTCCGCGGCAATGATGTAGCTCGGCGGGTCAATCATGGCCGATCGTCCCATCTCGTCCCACTGGGTGGAATTGCCCAGGGCTCTGTTTTTCAGCGAATCGTCCCCCGGATTCTCCTCGAGCGCGCGCAGCCGGGTATTGTGGGACACCCGGCCGTTATCTTCCTGGAAAGAGAAGAGCACCTCGATCTCCGAGGCCGCGAGTGCGGGGTCCATCCGGGTCATGGCAATCGCCTGCCAGCCCGAGTCCCAGCCAAAAAGCGATTCATACTTGCCCGCGCTGGGCATATGCACGGTCCCCTGGGGCAGGACCACCCGGTTGCCGGTAAAGACCCGCTCCGACATCGCCTTGAGCCGGCGCCAATCCTCCGGCACAAGGGGCCCCTCCGAAATGGCGTAAGCCTCCTTGAGCTTGGCCGCCGCGGCCGGCGCGCTCCGGAGCTGGGTTGCCAGGACCGCTCCGGAAATGACGCCCTCCCTGAAAAATTCCCGCCGGTTATGTCCCTTTTTCATTTTTTTCCTTTCCAGCAACGGGAGCTTGATTGAGACCGCGGCCAGAAGGTCTGCCTCTTCCCCTGCACCCATTTTGGGAGCAATTGTGCCTGATTGAGGTCCAAAAATCAAGGCTTTGGACTATGCGCTGCCCGCCCTGAACTGTGAACGGAATATCAGTAGGTGTATTGACAATTGAGGTTGGCATACAGGCCGTGCGAGGCAGGGGCGGTTCGCGAACCGCCCCTACCTGGGCTGCGGATAGCAGATATTCTCATTTTGTATGCTAACGTCGTTTGTCAAAGCAAGTAGGTGTAATGCCTCATCAGATTAGCATACGAATTTTGGATCGGGCAGGTATCCGAACCTGCCCTACCAACGTAGGGCACGATTGGATTCATGCCCGGTGGATGCATGCTAAAGTAATGAGGCATTACACGTATGTGCTATTTAGGGGAAAAATTTCAGCTTTTTGCCTTCGTCCTCCTGCCTCACGCCTTCTTCCTAAACTCTGAGGTCTGAAGCCTTTTCTCTCTGCTTTCTCTGTGTTCTCTGACTTCGGCAAGCCCCTACTCTCTTTTCAACTCTGCTTTTATTTCTGAATATAGCCCAGCGCCTCGAACTGCCGGCGCCGTTCCTCGGTCAGCGCTGCAGCCCGCGAGGCTTGAAGGCGGACCCGGGATTGAAGGGAGGGGCTTGAATAGGGGATTCTAATCGGCCTTGACAAACCCTGGAATTATCGCTAATCTCCATTTTAAGGAGTAGGCGCGATGGCCGGCTTAATAGAACAGCGCAAACATCCGCGAAACCCGGTTGATTATCAATACTTCCTCTCTGGTCAAGACGGCTCCTTGAGCGGAGCGATCCGGGACCTTTCGCCTTATGGGACCGGGCTTTTTGCACCAAGCGGAATCAGTCCGGAGAAGATGGTTGACCTACGGATCTTCTTCCCGGACGCCCTCCAGATCGACGCCAAAGGAGAAATCGTCTTTTGCGTCGCCAACCCCGACCCGGCCGCCAACCCGGCGAAATACCTCATCGGCCTCAAGTTCGTGGAAGGGCCGATGCAGGATTTTGCGAGCGCCGCCGGGGTGGAAAGGAGCCGCTACACCCCTTCCCACACCGTTGTCATCAACGCCGAAGCCAAGATCTGTTACGAGTTGCTCTCTTGTTATACGAGATATCCCGAATGGGCGAGCGGGGTGAAGCGGGCGCAAGTGCTGGAGACTTATCCGGACGGGCGGGGCAAGCGCGTCGAGTTTTTGCACGATTTCTTCTTCCGCAAAATCCGCTACGTCCTCAATTACACTTATCACGATGAAAAGAACATCCTGAGCTGGGTCAGCGCCGGCGCCGACCGGGAAATCGTAAGCATCACCGGCAGTTATACTTTCAAATCCGTGGTGAAAGACTCAACCTACGCCACTTACGCGCTGGACGTCACTCTCTCCATCATCCCCTCCTCGCGTCTGGTCCAATACGTCACCAATATCCTCATGCGAAAAGAAATGAAAAACTTCAAAAGCTTCGTGGAACAACAGGCGCTGAAGCCCCCGGACCGACCGCGGCCCTGACCGGCCCGGCTTTCCTCATCCGGTTGCGGCGGCGCGACCAGGCCTTTGCCCCGCTTTTATTTCTGAATGTAGCCGAGAGCCTTAAGCCTTTCCTTCGTCTCTTCGCTCAAGCCCGGAGCCTCGCCTTCCACCGGGGCGGAGACCAGAGGGGTCCAGCTCTCCACGTAGCGGACCGGCCGCGCCTGGACTTCGGGCGCAAAGGCGGGCCGGAGGGGCTTGCCCGGCATGTCCGCTCCCGCGGGGAAGCCGAGGAACCACAACACCGTGGGCGCCACGTCAAAGAGGCGGGCATCGAGCGGCTCGAAGCCGGCCGTAGCCGGACCGGAGACCAGCCAGATGCCCCGGGGAGCGTGGTCGCCGGAAACGTCGCTGTAAGACCAGAGGATGGCCGCGAGCGGGATCGGGTCCTGGTCCCCCCGGCCGCGCTCGATGAATTCCCGGCCCAGCACTTCCCGGTTGAACTGGACCAGGATATCCGGCGGGTCTTCCTGGCCGACCGGCAGCTTGCGCTTGCGGGAGTTAGGCTCGGCCCGGACAAAAACCGGCAGCCCGTTCTCGGTGCGCAGCCGCTTCAAGGCGCGGCACACCTCTTGCCGGAAGCTCTCGAACCGGTCCTCCGGCACCACCCCCTCCGGCTCGCGACCTTGCAGGTTGAGGTAAAGACCCTGGACCGGGTCGTGAAAATCTTCAATATTGAAGACCTGCGTGCTTCGCCAGTTCACCTTCTCCCGGAAATGGCCCCGCGCCAGGCGCTCGGTCAGTCCGGCCAGTTTCTCCGCAGCCAGCTCCAGCTTTTCCCGATCCAGCATCCCGCGCCGCATAAGCTCCCCTGCCACCGCCTTGAGTCCTTGCGCCCGGGCCAGCGGCTCCAGGTCCTGGCACAGGTAAAAAATACCCGCGGTCTTGCGCTCGGGTCCGCCGAGCACGCCCTCGCGGATCAGGTCCGCGACCATCTCCTCGCAGGTAGCGCCCTCATAGGCCAGAAAGCCCAGCCGCTCGAGCAGGTGGTCGAGGGCGATAAAGATGTTCTGGGGCGGATAGGTGGGCCCGAAGCCGTGGTCCGAAACCACGAAGACGGTGTAGCCGGCGGCCGCCCGCACAAGCTCTCCCACCAGGCGGTCGGTGAACTGGTAGTAGGACTCGACCACGTCGCCGAAGCGCTCCGGCTCGCCCGGCTCAAGCGGGTAGCGGTATTCCAGCCCCAGAGGCCAGCGGTATTTCCAGAAGCCGTGCGAGATCACGTCAATGTGCTGGAAATAAACCATCATCAGGTCCGGCCGCTCATCCTTCAGGATCTCGCGGCTGATCGTGGCCACCAGCCGGTCCAGGTCATAAGCTTTGGCCGGCACCGGGTGGTTAAAGCGGCTGAGCTTGGCTTCCAGCTCCGGGTCGCGGAGCAAGCTGAGGGAAGCAATCTTGTCCACCCAGGCCGCCGGCTGGATGTAGCTGAAGTTGATCCGCTCCGGCGAAATTCCCTCGGCCACGAACACCCCGCCTGCCGGCAGCGACTCGGCCGGAAAAGCCGCATTCCAGTTGACCACCGCCACTTTCTTGCCCTGGCCGGCCGCGATGTTCCACAGCGCCGGCGCCCGGCGATAGGCGCTCGCCATCGGCACCTCCCGGTAACTGAAGGGCTGCTTGGTCAGGAAATTGGTGATGCCGTGGACCTCCCGGGGCTGTCCGGTGGCGATGCTGGTCCAGATCGCGGGCGAGATCAAGGGCGGGACCGAATCGAGCACGCCCCGGGCGCCGTGTTCGAGCAAGGCTTCGAGGTTGGGCATCCGGCCCTGGCCGATCAGGGGAAAGATCACGTCCCAGGTCGCTCCGTCCAGGCCGATCAGCAAGACCTTCCCGGAGTTCCCTTTAATCTCCTGCTGGACTTGAGGGTCGGTCAGTTGGACGGTCGTCGGCTTGCTCCGGAAACGGAAATACAGATGGTAGGAAAGCAGCCCGACCAGGACCAGGCCGATCGCGAGCTCGACCCCCACCCGCTTGAGCAGGATTTTACTTTCGCTCGGCATTCGGCCTCCATTCCACTTTCACCCGGAGCAGGAGCACGGCCAAGACCAACATGAGCACTCCGACTGCGGACGTGACCATCAGCGCGATTCGGGTGTCCACCAGCATCATCAGGATTCCGGCGCCGCCCAGGAAGCCGGCTGCCAAGTAATGAATCACGGCCACCGTGGTCACGGAAAACCCCAGCCGCCGCAGGCGCTTGGAGACGTGGTCGGGCGAGCCCCAGGTCACCGGGATGCCGCGCAGGCTGCGGGCGAGCATGGTGAAACCCAGCTCGAAACCGGCGACGCCCAGGAGCAGGACCGGGGCCAGCGCGGCCACCAGGTTTTTCTCGGTATATTGGCCGATCATGGCCAGGGCGCCGAGCAGGAGTCCGAGGAAGAGGCTGCCGGAGTCGCCCAGGTAAATCCGGGCCGGCCGGAAGTTGTAGCGGAGGAACCCGAGCAGGCTGCCGGCCAGCGCGATGGTCACCGCGGCGATGGCCGCGTGATGGTTGAGCACGGCCACCGCGAACAGCGCGAGCGCGGAGAAAAAGGCCACGCCCGCGGCCAGCCCGTCCTCCACGTCCAGGAAGTTGAAGGCGTTGGCCAGGGCCAGGAGCCAGAAGGCGGAGAGCACGTAGCTGAGCACCGGGATCGGGTCCATCCCGAAGACGCTGAGGGAGGGAATAAATGTAAGCTCGATCACAATGTCCGCCTTGAGCAGCGCGAGCACCGCCACCGCCTCGCCGAAGAGCTTCACGCCCGGGGTCATCACGCCCAGGTCGTCAATCAGGCCGACCAGGAGCATGATGGTGGAGCCCAGGAGCAGGCCGAGCACCTGCTTATCAAAGTCGAAGACGAAGGTGAGGGCGAAGAGGAACCCGAGATAGACCGCGACCCCGCCCAGGTAAGGGACCGGCTCGGTATGCCGGCGGAGGTCGCCGTCGGGCCTGGAGAAGAGCCCGAACTTGATCGCGGCTTGCCGGGCCAGGGGAGTCAGGTAAAGGGCGAGGGAAGCGGCCAGGATGAAGGTGAAGGCGTGCCTCAGCATTTTAGCCCCATTGTATCTTTCCACAGCTCGAAGATCAACAAGCTCCACAGCTCCTGGCCGTGGTTTTCGCGGCCCTGGAGGTGCTCCGCGACCAGCGCCTGCACCGGCCCGGGCGACAGGTGTCCGGACCGCCGCAAGCGCTCCGGTTCGAGCCGGTCAAGCATCAGCTCTTTCAATTCATTCCGGAACCAGGCATCCAGGGGCAGGGTAAAGCCGGCCTTGGGCCGCTGCCGGATCGCCTCCGGCACCATCCCCGCGGCCGCCTGCTTCAGCACCTGCTTGCCGGAGAGCCAGTTCACCTTGTCCCGGTCCGGGATGCGGAAGGCCAGCTCCACCAGGCGATAATCCAGAAAAGGCGTGCGCGCTTCCAGGCTGACCGCCATGCTCATCCGGTCCACCTTGACCAACAGGTCGTCAGGCAGCCAGGTGGCGAGATCAGCCCGCAAGGTGCGGTCCAGGCTGTAGGCTTGAGCTTGCCCCTGGAAGCTCGGGGCCAAAACTTGCTCCAGCCATTCCTTGCCCGAAGAGCCGTGGAGCAGGCTCTCCAGCATCTGGTCGGGAAAAACCGCGACCCAGGCGAGATGCCGGCGGAGCGGAGAGTTCTGGCCCAGCGCCGCGAGCGCCTTGCGGACCCGCCGGCCGTGGGGCAGGACGCGAGCCGGCTTTTCCAGCAAGATTCTCCGCAGCGCGGCCGGGATCGGCTGATACCAGCTTGCCAGCCGGCCCAGGGCATAGCGCAGGTAGCCGCCGAACAGCTCGTCCGAGCCCTCGCCGGTCAGGACCACGGTCACTTCCTCACGGGCGAGCTTGGAGAGCAGATAGGTAGGAACCGCGGCCGGGTCCGCGACCGGGTCGTCCAGCCGCTCCACCACCTGCGGCAGCGCGGCGATCAGGTCCGGGGCGGTGACGGTCAAGGTCCGATGCTCGGTGGCGAAGTGCGCCGAGGCCAGCCGGGACCAGTAGGTTTCATTGAACTGCTCGGCGCCGGGCCCGCCGGCAAAATCCACGGAAAAGGTTTTCAAGCCGGCGCCCATGTGCCGGCGCATCATGGCCACCACCAGGGAGGAGTCAATGCCGCCGCTGAGGAAAGCGCCCAGGGGCACATCGGAGATCAAGCGCAGGCGGACGCTGTCCGCTAAAAGTTCCCGGACCGCTTCGGCCGCGGCCGGGCCCATGAGGTCCGGCTCGACCTGGGGCAGAGACCAGTAAGTGGAAAACCGGGGACCGTTTTCATCCACCAGCATGACCGTGGCCGGCAAGAGTTTCAGGATCCCCTGGAAGATGGTCTTCGGCGCCGGCACATACTGGAGAACGAGGTAAGCGAAAAGCGCCGGCGGGTCCAGCTCGGGAGTCCGGCCCAGGCCAATCAGGATCGGCCGCAGCTCCGAGGCAAACAGGAGCCGCTTCCCGTCCCAGGCATAGTAGAGCGGCTTGACCCCGAGGCGGTCGCGGGCCAGCATCAGGCGCCGCGCTTTCGCGTCCCAGAGGGCAAAGGCGAACATGCCGTTGAAGCGCTTCACGCAGTCCGGGCCGTCTTCCAGGTATTGATGAAGAATGACCTCGGTGTCCGAACGGGTGCGGAAGCGGTGGCCCTTGGCTTCGAGTTCGGCGCGCAACTCCAGAAAGTTGTAGATCTCGCCGTTGAAAATAACCACCCGCGAGCCTTCTTCATCGGCCATGGGCTGCACCCCGCCCGGGAGGTCAATGACTTTGAGCCGGCGATGGCCGAAGCTTAAGCCCGCGGCGTCATCGAAATAAAAGCCTTCCGCGTCCGGGCCCCGATGGCGCAGGACATCGGTCATGGCCCGGAGCCTGGCCCGGTCCGCCGGCCGGTCAGCCAGCTCGCCGCAAATGCCACACATCTTCGTATAACTCCTGGGTCAGGCGAACCATCTTTTCCAGGGAAAATTCTTTCTCCACCCGCGCCCGGCCGGCCGCGGCCAGGCGCGCGCGACCTGGCGGGTCCGCCAGCAGACTGCCGATAGCCAGAGCCAGGGCCGGAGGGTCCTCGGCCGGCACCAGGATGCCGGTCTCGCCGTCTTGCACCATTTCCTCGACCGCGCCCACCCTGGTCGCCACCACGGCTTTGCCCGCGGCAAAAGCCTCGAGCACCACGTTAGGCATGCCCTCCCAGCGCGAAGCCAGCACCAGGAGATCGAGGGCCGCAAGAATATTAGGCACGTCGCGGCGGAGTCCGGTAAAGATGACATCCTGGACCAGTCCCAAATCCGAGGCTAATGCCCTCAGGGCCGGCAGCGCGGGACCCTCACCCACGATCAGGGTCTTGAGCGCGGGGAATTGCCCTTTAAGTTCCCGGAGCGCCCGCAGCAGAAGATCCACTCCTTTTTGAGGGTGGAGCCGGCCGATGGTTCCCAACAGCGGGGCCTCGGATGAAATGCCGAATTCGCGCCGCACTATGCCTCGGTCCGCGCGATCGAGTTCGGCCAGAGCAATGCCGTTGGGGATGACCTTGATTCGAGCAGGGTCGAGGCCGATCTCCGAGATAGCGAAACGCCGGACCGCTTCTCCCACCGCGGTCCAGCGAGTGACCCAGGACGAGGTGAGCCGATCCAGGAAGAACTGGGAGCGATGCTCGGCTTCCATGACCCGGAGCGAGGAGATGTTCTTCGGCACCCCGGTGATCCGGGCCGCGATCCGGCCCAGGAAGTTGGCCTGGAAAAGGAAGCAATGGAGGATATCGGTCTTCTGGCGCTTGAGCTCCTGACAAAGCTGACGGAAAGCGCCGGGCAGGCGGAAAAAATAAGCCCCGGAGACCCGGCCCGGAAGCCCCAGGCTCGCCACCGGCACGCCTTCTTCGAGCAGGCCGGCCGCGGTTTCGCCCAAGGGCTTCATCGCTAACAAAGAAGGCTCGAACCGGGTCCGGTCCAGCCCCCGGATCAAGGCGGCCGCCATTTTCTCGGCGCCGCCCACGCCGGAGTCGGTAATCAGGTAAGTGACGCGGAGCGGCTTCATGAAACGGCCCCGCGCATTCGCCGCAGCCAGCGGGTGAGTGCAGCCGGTAAAAGAGAAAGCAGCCACCCGGCCCAGGAGCCGGCATCGGTCGGCGCCAAAGCCAGGGCCCGGCGAAATTCCTCCCGGCTCAACCGGCGCTCTCCGGCCGCCAGGTAGCGCACCCCGCTTTCGTAGTAGATGCGGGCGCGCGCCTGGCGGACCAGGGCGGGTTCGAGCGCGAGGTCGCGGCTCAAGCGTTCGAGCGCGCGGAGGTTGTCCTCCCGCAGCCCCGGGCCGGGCGAGCGGATCTTGCTCCGCTCGTGCCAGCGATAGACGCCGGCCACGTGGCCGAGGTGGAAGACGGGTCCGCGCCGGCTCAGGCGGACCCAGAGCTCCCAGTCTTCGCCGGCGTGGCGGAGGTCTTCGGCAAAGCCGGCGCAGAGGAGAAGCGCGTCCCGCCGGGCCACCACCGAGTTGGAGTAGATAAAATTGTTAAGCACAATACGTTCTTTGAACGCGGCGGGATCGCGGGGCGAGCGCAGGACTTTCCGGAAGCGGAGCTCTTCGTCCCGCGCCTCCACGTCGGCGTAGAACATCACGGCCTCCGGATGCTCGGCAATGCCTTGGCCGGTCCGGGCGAGATGGCCGGGCAGGAAGAGGTCGTCGCCGTCGAGGAATGCGATCCACTCGCAGGTTGCCTCGCGGATGCCGCGGTTGCGGGCGGCGGCAACGCCCAGGTTGGGCTGGCGGAGAAGGCGGAGGCGGCCGGCGAAGCGCTCGAGCGCCTGCGGGGTATCGTCGGTGGAGCCGTCGTCCACCACGATCACCTCTTTTTCCACCCCCTCCTGGTCAAGCGCGCTCGCAACCGCCTCGGCCACAAAACGGCCGGCATTGTAGGCGGGAATCACCACCGAAAACTTCACGGCCGATTCTCCCGGCGCGGCGGGGTCGGGGAAAGAAGCGGGGCAAACCCCCGGCGGATCATGAACGTGCTGGATCGCACAACTGAATTTTATTGCATCAGGGCCGGATTGACAAGCTGGAGCAGGGCTTTTACACTGTCAAAGTTCAACTCCGCTATTCAGGGAGTGATGATGAAAAGAAAATCCTGGACCTTATTCCTCTCTGCCCTGCTCTGGATCTATGCCGGTTCCGCGGTCTCCAGCGAGCTCTTGGCCGGGGCCGGCCGGGTGGATATCACCCCCAAGAAGGGCACGCCCCTCGCCGGATATCAAGCCCGCTGGAGCAAACCCTCCCTGGGCGTGCACGACCCGATTTACGCCCGCGCCCTGGTGCTGGAATCCGGGGGCCGGCGCGCCGCGATTGTCTCCACCGACCTCCTGATCATCACCCTCGATTTCCGACAAGAGGTGCTGGACCGGATCCAGGACTTGAAGTTGGACTGGGTTGACCTCTCGGCCACTCACACCCACTCCGGTCCGGGCGCTTACCATCCGGCCTGGATCGCGGAATTCGCGGTGTTGGGGCGCTACGACCCTTCGGTCCGGGAAGAGCTGGTCGCGGGCATCGCCCGGGCGGTGCGCGAGGCGGCGGGGAATTTGCAGCCGGCGCGCTTCGCGGCCACCGTGACCCAGGCGCCGGGCTTTGCCAGGAACCGTCGCCACCCAGGAGGGCCGGTGGACCCTTCGTTCTTTGTGGCCGAGTTCATGGGGACCGAGGGAAGGCCCATCGCCTTTCTGGTGAACTATGCGGCGCACCCGACCGTGCTGCCTCAAAGCAACTTTGAATTTTCCGGAGATTACGCCGGCCGGCTGGAGGCGGACCTCGAGGCCGCGGCGCCGGGCTCGGTGGCCCTGTTCCTGGCCGGCCCGCTCGGAGACCAGGCGCCCTGCTTCGAGAGCGGGGACGAGGATTTTACCACGGTGGACAAGATCGGCGACGGCCTGGCCCGGATCGCGGAAAATGCCCTGGCCGCTCTTCAGCCGACGGCCGAGGTCGAGATGACTTTGTATCACGAGACCATGCCGGTGCCTAAAGGGCGCGTGAAGCCCGGTTGCTTTTTCGGCCTGGGATGGCTGATGCCGCGGGTGGGCCGGGACCTGGTGCGGACCCGGACCGAGCTTTTGGGCATGGGACTGAATGACGCGCTCTTGCTGTTTTCGCCGGCCGAGATGGCGGTGGAGGTCGGAAAGGCGATCAAGGATGAACATCCGGGCCGGCCGGTGATGCTGGCGGTGCACAGCAACGACCTCCTGGGCTACGTGCTCACTGCGGAAGATTACCGGACCGGGGGTTACGAATCGTGCATGAATTTTTACGGGAGCGGGTTCGCGGCGGACCTGGAAAAGGGGTTCGCCGACCTGGTCCCTGGCCAATAAAACGATAGGACCGGAGGGCGGGATCATAAAACAGGAGTCGTTTTTTAAGTTACCCCCACTCGAAATTGCTGCAACCTCTCTTAGTGCTTCGATTCGCAAATACAATGAGGTATTTATTTTCTCGCAAATGCTTATTTGCTTACTCAGCACTAAGTCCTGAGTAAATAAGTTCGTCATCGAACTTATGAATCGAAGGACTTAGCTAATCACCCAAGTGCGGAAAATCACCCAGGCCGGAAGCTAGAGCGGCCGGCGGCCTGGCAGAGCCGCTCGAACAGCTCATCTTCGTTGCCGGGGATCCCGGCCAGATCCACGTCCGGCTTGATTTTCTTGCCATGAAAGTCCGAGCCGGCGGTGATCAACACCCCCCGCGCTTGGGCCAGGTCCAGAAATTTCGCGGTGGCCGCGGCATCGTGATAGCTGGAATAAACTTCCAGGCCGCGAAGCCCAAGGTCAATCAAGGCGTGGACGTCGGGGAGAGGCGTGTCGGAGGGGTGGGCCAGGACCGGGATGCCGGCCAGGCCCAGGATCTTTTGAATGGCACCCGGGGTGGCCTGGATCGAAAGGGGCACGAAGGCGGGCTGGCCGGCGCGGAGGTAGTCCAGGTAAAAGTTGAGAAAGGGCGAGTTCGAGCGCGGGCCGTCAATGAAGGCGCGCAGCCGCGGATCGTCCTGGTTCTCCGGATGCTTCCACATGGCGCGGACATAGGTGTTGCCGGTGGGAAGCGTGCCGCCGGATTCCTGCATCAGCTCGTCAAAATCAAGGACAAAGCCGAGTGCATTAAGCCGCTGCACCCGTTTCCGGGTCTGGTCGAGCTTGGCCTGAAAGATTTGGGCGATCCAGCGCTTGAGCTCGGCCGAGCGATGGTCGAGGAAATAGGCGAGCAAGTGGAGGTCGCGGTCGCGGAAGGCGGTATCGAACTCGATCCCGGGCACGAAGGCGATGCCGAACTGTGCGGAGAGGCGCTCGCCCTCGGCCAGGCTGTCCGCGGAGTTATGGTCGGCAAAGGCGATGGCGCGGAGCGAGAGGGCCTGGGCCATCTCGAAAATTTCCCGGGGCGAGTGCTGGCCGTCCGAGCTGGCAGTGGTATGGATGTGGAGGTCAATCATGGGAAGATTTTTGATTTGGGATTTCGGATTTGGGATTTTCTCAGCATTGCCAATCCAAAATCCAAAATCTAAAATCCAAAATAGCAAAAGCGGGCGAGCTTGGCAAGAAACCGGGCCAGAGGGTGTGCTACAATGAAAGGCGGTCATGAAAGAAATATTTCCCGAGGATACCCGCGGCCGCTGCGACCGGCTGGAGCAGGAACTGGAGAAACGCTTCGGCCCGGGCGAGCCGGTCCGGTTTTTTCGGGCGCCGGGCCGGGTGGACCTGATGGGGTCGCACACCGATTACAACCTGGGTCTGATCCTGGCCGGGGCGGTGGACCGCGAGATCGTGGCCGCGGCCCGGCTCCGACCGGACGGCCAGCTCAACTTCTATTCGCAGAACCTGGACCAGGAAGTGCGGACGCGGCTCCCGCAGCTCCGGCCCGAGCCGGCCCACGGCTGGGCCAACTATCCCAAGGGTGTCATCCACGAACTGAACAAGCTGGGCTTCCCCCTCACCGGCCTGGATCTGGCGGTGCACGGCACCATCCCCGTCGGGGGCAACCTCTCCAGCTCCGCGGCGCTGGAGGCGGTGACCGCCCGGGCCGTGCTCGACCTGCTCAAGGAGTCGCTGGCCGCCTGGGAGACCATCCACCTCTGCCGGCGCGCGGAAACCGATTTCGTGGGCCTGCCCTGCGGCATCCTCGACCAGTTCACCGTGATCATGGGCCGGCCCGACACCGCCCTCTTCCTGGACTGCCGCTCCCTCGAATACGAACGCTTTCCTTTTCCCGCGGACCAGGCGGCGCTGGTGGTGATCAACTCCGGCGTCGGCCGAGAGTTGGTGGCCTCGGAATATGCCGGCCGGGTGGCCGAATGCCAAAAGGCGGCCGAGCACTTCCGCCGCTACCGGCCCCGAGTGCAATCGCTGCGGGATGTGACCGAGGCAGATCTCGAGGCGATCGGACCTTTAATGCCGGAGACCTTGTTCCGCCGGGCCCGGCACGTGGTCACGGAGAATGGCCGGGTCCGGGAGGCGGCCGCGGCCCTCAGCCGGGCCGATATGGCGGCCCTGGGCCGGATCATGGAGGCCGGGTTCCAAAGCTCGCGCGATGACTACCAGATCTCGATCCCGGAGCTGGACCGGCTCCATGGGATCGCTTCTTCCCTCCCCGGAGTGCTGGGCACCCGCATCGCCGGGGCCGGCTGGGGCGGCTGCCTGATCAGCCTGCTGCAACCGGAAGTCCTTGATAACTTTATGAAAAAAGTGGTATCTCTTTATCGTGATAAAACCGGCCGGCAGGCGAGTGCGATGGCGGTCCGGCTCGGCGGCGGACCGGAAGAGATTAGGGCAGAAGCATCAAGCTGAACGCGCACCTGGCTCAAATCCGCATGGGGCCTGAATTTCCCCAAAAATTTTTTTCGGGAAAATGCATTTTTTCCTTGACCTCGAGCAGGGGACTATGCTATTGTAACGCGGAAAATAGAGGATTTTAGCAAGGGTCCTCGGTTTAGATAAAGGCCAAGGTTTCAGTAGTGGAAGCGGAAGCAACCGACGATGAAAGGAGAAAAAGATGACCAAAGCAGAAATCATTGAAGCCATCGCCAAGGAAACGGGGTTGACCAAGAAGGCGGCCGGGGATGCATTGGAGGCGGCAGTTGCCGCCCTCAAGAAGGGGATCAAGAAGGACAAGGCGCTCTCCCTTCCCGACTTCGGGACCTTCAAGCTCCGCCAGCGCAAGGCCCGGCTCGGCCGCAACCCGCAGACAGGCAAGGAAATTCACATCAAGGCCAGCAAGACCGTGGGTTTCCGGCCCTCGCCCAGCTTCAAGAAGTCTCTGTAACCAGATTTTCCCAGATCTGGGAAGGAAAGCCCTGCTCTTCCGCAGGGCTTTTTTTTGCCCACATGACCTCCGTACCTACGACATACGACATACCTTCTTTAGACTTGAACCGGAACCTGAGCAGGAACGACAAAGCCGCGACCCCCTTTTCCCGCGGGGTCGCGGCTTGTCTATCCATCAATGTCAAGCTTGCCGTAAAAGAACCCCCCTCTCTGCGGCAGAGGGGTGTGTCCCAGAGACACTGAAACCGCCAAGATCAAGAGGCATGGGGCCTCAGGCTTCAGGAGAGATGGCGGCCGCGACCGCTCCCCGGTCGCGGGCTTGGGGCACAATAAACCTTGCGCCCTAATGAGGGCCAAGATCCCGCGAAACGCGGGATGCCCCCCTCGCCGCCCGCTGCCGACTCTTCAGCTCAGCCCTGAATGATTTGTCCGCCGCTCATCCGGCCCAACGTCTCAGGATTAGTGACAAGTCGCCCAAGGAGTCCTGACTATAATATCCAGGTCCGCTTCCAAAATGATTGTCCAGGGTTCATCAACGTTTATAAACCCCCGCCAGGTTCCCACAACACTGTCCGCAGCGCCGGCAGGTGATCTTGACCCTACAAAAGTTTCAGTATCTACGCCCGCATCACCATCAATGGCGGAGATTGTAATGAGGGTCTCCGTCAAAACATCAACACTTACAATATCAGCATCCCCTTCCTGAGGGCCGCAATCAGTCGGAAAGTTTGAGTCAGTGATGGTAATTGTCGAAGCCGCAGGAAGCCCACCTGCGATGTCGGGGTCGGTGTAATGCCCTCTAGCAGAATTTATTACTGCGCCGCCGCCGTCGTCGTCGTCACCCGCGCACCCGATCATCACCCCCAAGACCAGAGCCAATGCGCACGCCAAAACCATTCCCTTTTTCATTTTTGTTTCCTCCTTTTGAATTCCGTGTTACCAAGCCGCTTGTCGCTCTGATCCCAAGAAAGCGGCTCCCCCTGGACACGATTAACTCGTGCCCACCCTTTTGCCGATCTATTGCTGACCCAGGTCCGATGCCTCAGGCCTAAGTTTTTGGCGCCAGCCCTTCTCCCTAGCAACGCTTGCTTTCGCAAACTAAATCAAGACTGGGGAATGTCTATAGCACAGTCCCCGAACCCTGTCAAGAAAAGAATGAACCCCGGGTGTGCGACAAATTTGGTGACTTGCCATGGCCGCGCGGGGGGTAGGGGCGACCAGCCGGTCACCCCTACCGCGGCCGGCGCAGGATTTTACCTCAAGGCAGGGACATCTAATCACCAAATTTTTCGCACACGCCGCGATGCTCTTTAACCACCCCCCTTTGCTGGCGCCAAACTCAAAAAAAGCAATCGCGCCAGGCCCGGATCGGCCGCAACCCCCAGACGGGCTCAAGGCCAGCAAGACCGTGGGTTTCCGGCCCTCGCCCGGCTTCAAGGAGTCTCTCTAACCCGATTTTCCCGGATCTGGGAAGGAAAGCCCCCGCTCTCTGCGCAGGGCTTTTTTTGCCTGCTTTAATTCCGTGAACGTGAACAAAAAAGGCTTGAGGCAAGAGGCAGGGAACAGTAATTTTGGATTTTAGATTTTGGATTTTGGATTATAAGGTTCGGGGTAATCTAAAATCAAAAATCCAAAATCTAAAATTCTTCCGCCTCATGCCTTTGAGACTGGCTACCACCCCCTCCCGGCCCCGCCGCCGCCAAAACCGCCGCCGCCAAAACCTCCGAACCCGCCGCCCCCAAAGCCGCCTCCGCCAAAGCCCCCGAAGCCCCCTGAAGAACCGAAGTATCGCCGGCCGGGTCTGCCCCATCCCCAGAAAGGCACAAACAAGAGTCGGCCGAGGAAAAGAAAAACGATCAAGATAAGAAGAAAGTGGCCGAGATTAAGGTTCGGTCCGCGATCTGGCCGCAGAGGAGATCGGGGCGCTTGATTGAGAGACACTCCGGCATCTTCCGCAATCACCTCCGCCAAAGCCGAAACCCCGGCCCGAATCCCGCCTCCGTAGTCCCCCCGTTTAAAGGCCGGGATCACATATTGATCTTCAATCCCGCCCACCTTGCCGTCCGGGAGAATTCCCTCCAGGCCATAGCCGACCAGGATATACATCTTGCGATCCTGGACCGCGCTGACAAACACCACCCCGTTATCCTTGTCTTTCTCTCCCGGCTTCCACTCCTCGGCCACGGCCAGGGCATAATCGCCGATGTCCTCCCCTCCGGTCGTGTCCACCGTCAGCACCGCGATCTCCGCGCCGGTCTTGTCCTTCAGCTCCTGGATCAGCGCGAAGAGATGAGCTTTGCTTGACGCGTCCAGCACGCGCGCATAATCCGAGACCCAGCCCTGGTAGCGCGGCACCTGGGTCCGGGCCGCCGGCGAAAAGCTGATCCCGACCAGGGTTGCCAGAATCGAGAATCGCCAGGCACGCATCATGACGATGGCTCTCCCATCCGGTCCACCGCCCGGGCCAGATCCGCGACCTCTTCCAGGTAATCGCGGATCAGTTGCTTCCGCTCATCCCCTTTCAGCTTCAGCGGTCCGCCCCGGGCCTCGGCCAGCCGATGAAAACTGGGCAGCTTGATCTGAAGCCGCGCCTCGATCTTGGCGAGCAACTGGCCATGCGGGATCAAGAGCTGGTCTTCGCCCAGATGCCGGAGCAAGGCCCGGGTCACGACCAGGAAGGACTTGAAGGATTGAAACAACAGCCGGTCCTCGTCTTTGCCGTGGCCGGCCGCGGTCAAGTAGAGGCGGCGGAGCAGCAGGAGTTTCTGCTTCAGCTCGGACTCGGCCTGCAGCCGCAAATATTCGGGTTTGATCTCAATTGCCTCAAGCGGGTCCGAGCCAAAAAGCACGCGATGATAGGCCTTCATCTCCGAGAACTCGATGGCGAACACGTCCGCCGAGCGGCGCAGGTATTCGGGGTCCACCACCAGGGGCGCGGTGATACCCTGGCCGGCATAGCGCTGGACCAACCGGGCCAGGTCATCCAGCACCTGGACGCTCACCTTCTCCACCTCAATCAGGAAGTTGAGGTCCGACTGGCCCGGAACATAGGTCCCGGCCGCGGCGGAGCCGTAAAGCACCACGCTGCGGAGCTGGCCCAAGAGCTTCAGCTCCAGCTCGTGGCTGAATTTTTGAAGCAACGCTTCCGCTTTCGGATGCAAGGACGGCATGTCCCTCCTCCTTTACATCAGGTCCTTGGGTTGCCGGCGACCACCGGCCGGCGCCGGAGCATGATCTGGCGGTCGCCTTCCTGAACCACCTCGTCGCGCTGGTTCAAGACCTTGGTGGCGATGGTGAGGATGCCGCGCTCCGGGTTTTTGGTCTCGCGCTTTTCCGCGATCACCTGTTCCACCCGGATGGTGTCGCCGATCTTGATCGGAGCCCGGAATTGCCAGTTGAGGCCGAGGAAGGCGACCAGAGTGTCGGGGTAAAGCTCGAGCGACTGCATCAGCCCGGAGGCGATGGTCAGCCCGAGCATGCCGTGGGCGATGCGCTCGCCGAACGGTCCCTGTTTCGCGTGTTCCACGTCCACGTGCAGCGGGTTCCAATCCCCGGAGAGGCCGGCGAAATTGACGATGTCCGCCTCGGTCACCGTGCGGCTGCGGGTCACGAACCGCATCCCGATCTCAAAATCCTCCCAGTATTTGCCCTTGACGGTATCGCTCATGGAATCCCCTCCTCCTCCATTCACCCCATGCCCCGATTAAAATGACTATATCCCAACTGGTCCAACTTGCAAAGATCAGCTTTCACCCGGAGTGGTGCGGGTGCCCGTTCGGCTGAGCTCACGGCCGAAAGCCTCACCCGCAACTTTTCCCGCTCGCTTGCCAACCGCCCGCGGATTGGATATGCTGAACGCGTCATGATCCGCGGTGTGATCTTTGACCTGGACGGAACCCTCACCCGGCCGGTCCTGGATTTTATTGCCCTCCGCCAAGAGATCGGCTTTCCCCTGGGCCCGCCTCACCTGTTGGCCCGGATCGAAACCCTTTGCGGGGTCGAGCAGGAACGGGCTTGGGCGATTCTCTGCCGGCATGAAGAACGGGCCTGCCAAATCGCGGAGTTGAACGAAGGCGGCGCGGCGCTCTTCGCCTACCTGGAGCAGGAACGGATGCCTCGGGCGGTGGTCACCCGCAACGCCTCGGCGAATGCCCGGCGCACCCTCGAGCGCCTGGGCCTCCGCTGCGACCCGGTGATCGGCCGCGACTCGGGTCTCCCGGTCAAGCCCTCGCCCGAGCCGGTCCTGCACATTTGCCGGCACTGGGCGTTGAAACCCGCGGAAGTGCTGATGGTGGGCGACTACCAGGACGACGTCTTCGCGGGCCGGGCCGCGGGCGCGAAATGCGCCTATCTCCAGAACGGCAAGCCAGCGGCGCCGGACCTGCCGGCGGATTATTGCATTTCCCGCCTGGATGAGTTGATCGAGATTCTTTCGGCGTCCGGCGGGGGGATGCCTTGTTCAAGGAGGAAAAAGAAGTGAATTCAGTCAAGTTGTATGATGAGAACACCATCTCGGCGACCACCCTCAACCGGGCCCGGCAGTTCCCCGATAAGGTTTACGTGATCTCGCGTTACCTGCAGGGCAAGCGCACCCAGGGCTGGCACGGCCTGACCTGGGGAGAGATGGATGCGCTCACCCGCAACTTGGCCCAGGGTTTGCGGGCCCTGGGCGGCCAGGAGGGCGACCGGCTGGCGGTGTTCTCGCCCAACCGGCCCCGCTGGATCGCCGCGACCATGGCCGGGATTCTGGGCGGGACGTTCGTGCCCATCTACCCGTCGAGCAAGCCCGACGACGTGTGGTGGATCCTGCACGACTCCGGGGCGCGGGCGGTGGTGGTGGGATCGGACGAGCACCTGAAGAAAGTGCTGTCGGTGCGGGAGCGGCTGCCCAACCTCTCCCGGATCGTGGTGATGGACCCGATCGGCGAGCACCCCGACCCCATGGTCTCCTCGTTCGAGGAAGTCTGCGCGCTGGGGGCCGAGCATCCTTTTCCTGAAGCCGAGCTGGACGAGAGAATCCAGCGGACCAAGGAAGAGGACGTGGCCGCGATCATCTACACTTCGGGCACCACCGGCCGGCCCAAGGGCGTGATGCTCACCCACCGGAACATCGTCTGCCAACGGGTGATCGCGCCGGAGTTCAACTTTACTTCCCGCGATGTCTGGATGGCCCACCTGCCCCTGTGCCACTCTTATGGTTTTACTTCCGACTTGATGAACGCCGGATATCAGGCCGGGACCATGTTCCTGCTGGATTCGCTGGAGACCGAGGAGATCCGGCAGGGCCTGCTCGCGGCCCGGCCCACGGTGATGAACTCGGTGCCCCGCTTGTGGGAGAAGCTCTACATCCAGATCAACTCCATCCTGGGCACCCGGCCGCCGGCGGTGCAGCGCCTGTTCGGCTGGGCCATGGCAGCGGGCAAGCAGGCCTATTTGCTGCGGGACCAGGCCAAGCCCGTGCCGACCGGACTGAATTTGAAGATGGCCGCGGCCAACCGGCTCTTTGCCGTGGTCAAGAAGCAGGCCGGGCTGGACCGGCTGCGGATGTGTTCCACCGGCGGCGGCCCGATCAACCCGGAGCTGATCCTCTTCTTCGGCTCCATGGGGATTGACCTCTACCAGGGCTTCGGCCTGACCGAGACCGCGCCCACCACCCACGTCAACACCCCGCGTTTTCATAAGCTGGGCACGGTGGGCAAGCCCTTCCCCGGCGTGGAACAACGGATTGACGTGGACGGCGAAATCCTGATCAAAGGCCCGCAGGTCATGAAAGGCTATTGCAATAATCCGCAAGCCACGGCCGAGGCCATGACTGCGGACGGCTTTTTCCGCACCGGGGATATCGGGAAGATTGACGAAGAGGGTTTTTTGACCATCACCGACCGCAAGAAGGAGCTGATCATCACCAGCGCGGGCAAGAACATCGCGCCCCAGCCGATCGAGAACGAGTTCAACACCGACCGCTTCATCGAGCAGGTGGCGGTGGTGGGCGACGGCCGCAAGTTCGTGACCGCGCTGGTAGTGCCCGAGTTCGGGGCGCTGGAGGCCTGGGCCAAGGAGCAGGGGATCGCCTACCAGGACCGGCGCGAGTTGGTGGACCATCCCAAGGTCAAAGCGCTGATGGAAAAACACGTGGCGGAAGTGAACCAGCGGCTGGCCAAGTATGAACAGATCAAGAAGTTCTCGGTGATGACCGCGCCTTTCTCCGAGGCCACCGGCGAGCTGACCCCCACCCAGAAGCTCAAGCGGCGGATCATCGAGCAGAAGTTCAAGGGCGAGATTGACGCGATGTATCCGAAAGATTGAGGCAGCGTTGGGCAAGAAAATCAAACAATGGCTGATGCTGACGCTGTTGCCGCCGGTGGCCTGGCTGGTCACCACGTTGCTGTTTTGGAGTTTACGCAAGGAATTTAAGGGCCACGAGGAATTGCAGGAGCGCCTGCGCGCTGGAAAGCAATTTGTCGGAGTCTGCTGGCACAGCCGCTCCATTATCCTGCCCCGCCATTACCATTGGGTGTGCTACCGGCCCATCTCGGTGCTGGTCAGCCAGTCCTTTGACGGCCGCTTCGCCGGCGCCCTGCTTGCGCAATACGGTTTCACGCCTATTTATGGTTCCAGCTCCCGGGGCGGCAAGGAGGGTCAGGAGGAGATGATCGCTTCCGGCCGGCAGGGCCATTGCCTGTGCTTGACGGTGGACGGTCCGCGCGGCCCGGCCGAGGAGATGAAGCCCGGGGCGGTGCGGATGGCCGCCGGCACCGGTTACCCCATTGTTCCGTTTTCTTGCTACGCCGACAAAGTCACCCGGCTTCGCAGTTGGGACCGGATGGTCATTCCCCATCCCTTTGCCCGCGCCATTTTCATCATCGGCAAAGCCATCTGGGTCCCGGCCGACGCCGATGAGGCCACCATCGAAGCCAAACGGGTGGAAGCGGAAAACGAACTCAAGCGAATCACCGCGGAGGCCGAAAGCCGCTATTCTTGATCCCTGCTTCAGGGACACTATACTTAATGGGGCGTTTCCCGGAGGAATTGCGATCCGGTTACGCGCCTGAATAGCTGGGACCGCTTTATCATCCCCCACCCCTTTGCCCGCGCCATCTGCCAGGTGGGAAAGGCGGTCTCTGTGCCGGCCGACGCCGATGACCGGGTTCTGGAAGCCAAGCGCCAAGAGCTGGAGAATGAGCTGCGGCGGATCACGGCGGAAGCGGAAAGTTTTTTCGACTCGAAGGAAAAATCAGATCAAGGCAGGTAACCCAGCGCCTTGAGCTTCTCCTCGGTCTCCGGATCAAGGTTCACCGGAAGGGGCGCGGACTTAGAAACTATCTCAAAACCTCTGGTTTTGGATAATTATACAAAATGGCAATTTTGACCTGCGATAAAATCAAGAGCGCGGCGTAGGGGCGGCTCGCGAGCCGCCCCTACCTTGCCGGTTTTGAGATAGTCTCTTCGTTGAAAATGAACCATGCTTAAAAGAATGGGGAAAAAATTGACCTTCCGGGTTGTCCCGCCCCTGGCCTGGGGGATCACCCAATTCTTGTTCTGGAGTTTCCGAAAGGAATTTCTCGGCCATCGGGAAGCCCGGGCTCGGTTCCAGCAAGGCCAGCCGCTGATTTGGGCGCTGTGGCACAGCCGCTCCTTGATGCTTCCGCGCTGGTATCACTGGTTAGGCTACCGACCGATTACGGTCTTGGTCAGCCGGTCTTTCGGCGGCCGGCTGGCCGGGCGGATGCTTTTGACCTACGGGTTTGAGCTTTGCTATGGTTCCAGCACGCGCAAGGGCAAAGAGGGTCAGGCCAAGATGATTGAGGCGGGCCAGGCCGGGAAGTGCCTGGCGGTGACGGTGGACGGCCCGAGCGGCCCGGTCGAGGTGGTCAAGCCCGGGGTGGTGCGCATGGCTTCAGCCACGGGGCACCCCATTTACCCGCTCACCTTTTTCACCGAGAAGTGCACCCGCCTGAGCTCGTGGGACCTGTTCATCCTCCCCCACCCCTTCTCCCGGGCCGTCTTCATTGTCGGCAACGCGGTCCGGGTGCCGGCCGACGCCGACCAAGCCACCCTGGAGCAAAAACGGTTGGAAGTGGAGAACGAGCTGAGCCGGATCACGCGGGAAGCGGAGAACTACTTTCTTCGGAATCGTCGTCTAATCAGGGTAAATAGCCCAGCGCCTTGAGCTTCTTCTCGGTCTCCGGGTCAAGGTTCACCGGAGCCGGCAGAGTTTCCTTTCCCAGGGCCGCAATTTCTTCCTCTACAAATTTCCGGGCGAATGCCCCCGCTTGATCCTGGGTTTCCGCCGGCGCCGCGGCCGCTCTTTCCGCCCCCGGCCAGGGATGGACCTGGACCGAAGCATAGGCCGGGATCAGTACCACCTGCCAACGCTGCGTGATCACTGAAACTTGCTCCGGCCCTTTCATCATGGCCAGGGTCACGGCCGGGAGGTAGTCCTCTGGGCTGCCGGGCGCCTCTTTTGACCAAAGCGGCGCCAGGCTCTTGCCCCGGAACTCGGTCTCGGTTTCCACTTCGAGCAGTTCGAGGACCGTGGGCAGGAGGTCCAGGTTCCGGACCGTGGCCCGGACCACGGTGTTGCGGGGCAGGTTCGGGCCGACCAGGATCAGCGGCACCCGGATCAGGTCCGCAGCCACGCCTCCGCCATGGCCGACAAAGCGCTCCTTCTCCTCGTAAACCCCCTCCCCATGGTCGCTGTTCACCACCAGCAAGGTCCGCTCCCACAACTGCAGTTGTTGGAGTCGTTCCACCATCTGTCCAATAGCCTAGTCGGCAAATCGGATTTGGGATTCGTAAATGTCCAGCGGCCGATTGCCGAACCCGAATTCGGGATGGTTCTGCCAGGGCTTGTGCGGGTCCATGAGGTGCACGAAGACAAAGAAGCGCTTTTCCCGGTGCCGCTCAATCCAGGCGATCACTTCCTCCACCGTGGCGTCGGCCGGAAGATAGAGCTTATCGGGCTGGTCGGTGAAATGGTATTCCTCGAAGCCGCGATCCAGGCCGCTTAAACTCGGGGCCAGCCACTGGTTATTGGTCCAGGCCGCGGTGCTGAGCCCGGCCCGCCGGAGAAGTTCAGCTAACGTGGTGACCTCGGGCCGGAGTTTTCCATACCAGTGGCGATTCATCTCCGGCATCCGAAAGGGATCGCGGCTGCGGGCCACTTCGGTGTCCCCCTGGAGGTGGCGGAGGTATTCGCGGGTCATCACCGTTTCAAAGGGATACCGGGAGGTCAGCATGGAGGCATAACTGGGCAAGGTCCAGGAAGCCTGGGTGATGCACCACTCGAAGCGAACACCTTGCCGGGCTAATTTATCCAGATTGGGGCTGGTATCCCGCGCCCGGCCGTAGCAACCCAGGCTCGTGGCCTTGACGTCGTCAATTGTAGCCCAGATTACATTTTTCGGAGGGGGCTCGGTCCGGGGATGGCAACTTGAGGACAGGCCGAGCCAGGTGAAAGAAAGAAGCAGGAGAAGAGGATTTATCCGCAGATGACGCAGATTTCGCAGATTATTTAATTCTGCAACATGAGCTTTGGCTTTTGCCTTCCCTTCCTTTCCTCTCCGAAAATCTGCGTTAATCTGCATTGCAATCCGGCCACATCTTTTTATTTGGAAAGATAATTTTATCCGCGGATTAACGCGAATGAACGCGGATAGAAAAACAAAAAAGATATCTATCCACCAAGGAACACGAAGGGACACGAAGAAACGAAGCCGGATTAAATTCCCTTACCTTCGCGCTCATTCGTGTCTTTTCGTGGATAAATCCTTTCTTCCTCTTCATTTGCGTTTATCCGCGTCCATCTGCGGTTTCCAATTCTTCTTTGGTTGCGGCTCTGCCGCGCTGGGTAATCTGTGGATTCATTTTCTTCAGGAAGCCGGCCGCGCGCGGTTGCGGGCCCAGGCCCGCAGGGTCTGGAGTTGTTCCTGCATGGTGATGGCAAGCGGGACGCTCGTCTGGGCGCACTCGCAGAGATCCTGGGTGTTGATGTCGCGTCCCAGGGGAAAGGCGCGGTAAAGGGCGGAGACCACGAGCTGCTCCAGCTCGGCGCCGGAGTAGCCTTCGGTGAGCGGCACCACCGCGGGCAAGTCGAACTGGTCGGGTTCGCGGCCGCGCTTGCGCAGGTGGATCTGGAGGATGACCTCCCGCTCCGCCACCTGGGGCAGGTCTATGAAGAAAATCTCATCGAACCGGCCCTTGCGCAACAGCTCGGGCGGCAACTCCTCGATCCGGTTGGAAGTGGCGATGACAAAGACCGGCTTGGTCTTTTCCTGGAGCCAGGTGAGGAAAGTGGCGAGCACCCGCGCCGAGGTGCCGGCATCGGTGGCCCCGCCCGAGGCCGCGCCGGCAAAGCCTTTCTCGATCTCATCCACCCACAGCACCACCGGCGCCAGCGACTCCGCGCTTTTGATCGCGCGCCGCATGTTGCCCTCGGAGGCGCCGATGTAAGAGGAAAAGACGTTGCCCACGTCGAGTTTGAGCAGCGGCAATTGCCAGGCCTGGGCGATCGCCTTGGCGGTGAGCGACTTGCCGCAGCCCTGGGCGCCGAGCAGAAGCAAACCCTTGGGCTCGGGCAGACCGAAGTCGCGGGCGCGCTGGGTAAAGGCCTGGTCGCGCTCAGAAAGCCATCCCTTGAGCCGCATAAGCCCGCCCACGTCCTCAAGCTTGTCCGCCACCTCGTAATATTCCAGAATCCCGGACTTGCGGATCAACTGTTTTTTCTCGGAGAGGATCATGGGCAGGTCGCTGCGGTCGAAGCGGCGGTCTTCCACCACCACCTTGGCAAAAATGTTCTCCGCCTCCTGCTCGGTCAGACCCAGGGTGGCCTTGATCACTTCCTCCCGGAGCAGTGCGTCCATGTCCACCGTGAACTGGCCGCGGTTTTTGACCGCGTTCAAGACCCGGTCCAGGACCCGGTAGAGGTCGTTGGCATCGGGCAAGGGCACGTCGAGCACGGTCAGGTCCTTTTCCAATTCCGGCGGCAGGGCCAGCACCGGCGAGAGGATGACCAGGGTCTTGTAGCTTTGCTTGAGGGCCCGGGTCAGGTCGCGGCACTTGCGGACCACCGCCGACTGTTCCAGGTGGCGGTGGAAGTCGCGGAAAAGGAAGAGGGCGCGCTCGCCGCTCTTGAGCACGTGATCGAGCGCCAGCAGGGGCTGGGCCAGGTCCAGGCGGTTATCCAGCCCGGTGGTCTCGCCCCAAATGGAAAGCCGAAGCCGGAGCGACTCCGCCACCCGCAGAAGCATCTTCTCCACCCGCTCTTCTTCGGCGGAGATCAGGTAAAGCAGCGGGTAGCGCGCCCGCACCAGGGTGGCGATCTCTTTTTCCAGGGAGGACACGCTAGCGCTCCGCCACGTGGCGCAGGCCCTCGCGGAAGAGGTTTTCGATGTGCTGGTCGTCCAGGCAATAGAAACTGGTCTTGCCCTGGCGGCGGACCTTGACCAGGTGGAGGTTGCGGAGCAGGCGGAGCTGGTGAGAGACCGCGGAGGGCGAGAGGACGAGGATCTGGGCCACGTCGCCCACGCTGAGCTCGGCCTGGCTGAGCAGGAAGATGATCCGGGTCCGGGTCAGGTCGCCCAGCGCCTTGAAGGTCTCGGACAACTCCCGCAGCACCGGCTCGGGCTTCATCTTTTTCTTCAGGGCCTGTGCCTGGCGGGGGTCGAGCACGTGCCCCTGGTCGCGAGCTGCGCTCATGATGGCTTCATTTTCACAGAGGGGACCAGCAATGTCAAGAAACAACCGGACCTAGGCAATGCCGTAATGTTGATAACCGGCCTTCTCCACTATTGACAAAAACGGCGCCCGGGCTAAGAATGGAGGCCGTGAAATTCAGTCTCAGCCCGGAGCTGAAAAGCTTCCAGGAAACCCTCGAGCGGTTTAGCCGCGAAAAGGTCCGGCCCCGCGCGGCCGAGGCGGACGAGGCGGCCCGGGCGCCCGCGGACCTGCTCCGGGAGCTGCATCGCCTCGGCTACAGTCGCTGCCAGTTCCCGGAAAAATACGGCGGCCTGGGCGAGCCGGGTGATTGCCTGCCCGCCGCTCTCCTGGCCGCGGGCGCTATTGCCAAGGGCTGCGCCGGGATCGCGCTGGCGGCGCCGGGGCCGGGACCGATTGCCCATCTCCTGCTGGCGGCCGGCACCGAGGAACAAAAGCGCGCGATCCTGCCCCGGTTCGCGGATTCCGCCCCTGCCTTTGCCGGCTATTCGCTGGGAGTGGGCGTGGTGCCCCCGGATTTCAGCCGCATCGAGGTCGAGGCCTGGTCCGAACGCGCCGGCTACGTCCTCCAAGGCAAACAAAACTGGGTGGTCAACTTCGACCGGGCCGACCTCTACCTGATCACCGCCCGCATCGGCCCAAGCCAACCCGGCGGCCGAGGATGGTTCCTGATCGAAAAGGACACGCCCGGCCTGGAGATCAAAAACCGAGTTCCGAGCATGGGTCTATGCGCGGTCCCCTTCGGCGAGTTGTCCCTGGCGGAATGCCGGGTGTCGCTTGTCGCCCGCATCGGCGAGAACGTGCCTGAAGCGGAACTTGACGCCGCCCGGGTTCCCTTTGCCATGGTCCTGGCCGCATTGGCCGCCGGCATCATCGAGGCCGGCCTGGACTACACGCTCGAGTATGCCGAGGACCGGGTCCAGTTCGGCGGTCCCATCATCGAGCGGGAAGCCATCGGGCTGATGTTGACCGGAATGAAGCAGGATTTGGAGCTGGGACGATCCCTGCTCTTTAGGGCCGCCGGCGAGTTGGATGCGAGCCCCGCGGCCTTGGCGCAGGCGGTTCTGGCCGCGGCCTACCTGGCGGAGCGGGTGGCGCCCCATCTGACCAACGCCTTGCAAATCCTGGGCGGGTATGGTTTCATCCGCGACTACCCCTGCGAGAAGTGGCTGCGCGATGCCAAGACGCTGGAGGTATTGATGGGCGCGACCGAGCGGCAAAAGTTGTGGCTCCTGGAGCGCCTGCGTCGGCCCCGGTCGAAACCCGAGGCGATCCATGGCTGAGGTCTATCGCCAGGCCGCGGAAATGATCGTGGCCGGCCGGAACATTGTCGGCTTCTCCGGCGCCGGGATCTCCGCGGAAAGCGGGATCCACACCTTCCGCGACCCGGGCGGCATCTGGGACCAGTTCGACCCGGCCGAAGTCGGCACCGCCGACGGCCTGATCGAGACCGCGCTCCGAAACCCAACCGTGATCCGGCGCTTTTTGGCCCAGGCGCTGGAAACCTTTGAACGGGCCAAACCCAACGACGGCCATTTGGGACTGGTCGAGCTCGAAAAAATGGGCAAGCTCCGCTCGGTGCTCACCCAGAACATTGATAACCTCCACCTCGAGGCCGGCAGTTCGCGGGTGATCGAGGTGCACGGCAATATCTACCGCGCCCGCTGCCTGGCCTGCGGCCGCAAACAGCCGGTGAACCGGGACCGGCTGCACCAGCGGCTGCACGCCATCTTGGAGGACGAACGCGGATTCGACCTGGTGGCCCTGGCCGGGCTTTTCCCCCCTTGCTCTTGCGGCTCGGCCACCCGGCCGGACGTGGTCATGTTCGGCGAAGCGGTGCAGCAGCTGCACGAAGCCTACGCCGAAGCCACCACCTGCGACGTGATGCTCGTGCTCGGCACCTCGGGCGTGGTCTATCCGGCCGCGGCCTTGCCCCACGAGGCCGCGGAGCAGGGCGCGAAAATCATTGAAATCAACCCCACCGAAAACTGCTTCCATCCCATCACCGAAGTCTTCATCCAGGAAAAAGCCGCGAAGGGAATGTCCCGGCTGGTGGAGATGGTGAAGGATCTGCTGTGAAGGAAACGCCGGGGCCGGGTGCGAGTTAAGTCCAGGGAATGCTTGACATCTTGAGCGAAGGCGTCTAAGATGAATCCGGATTGAGAGAAAGGAACGCCAGCCGGATGAGAAGGCTCGCGGTCCCGAACCGGGGAATCAGAAGCAGATGAGCGAGCAGGCGCACCTGGTGTTTCGGCTGGAAGGGTATATCTTTGCATTCGAGATCCAGCACGTGCTCAAAGTCCATGACTTGGAGACGGGCACGGAAGTGTTGGATTGGGGCGAGGAAGTGGACTTGGCTCGGTTTTTCGGGCTGGAGAGCCAAGGAAAGCTTAATCGGCTGTTCCGGGTGGACATGCTGGTGGGAAACCAGCCGTGGTGTTTTCGGGCGGACGCAGTGGAAGACATCCAGAATTTCGGTTTGGCCCTGACCTTGCCTTTTCCCCCACTGCTCCGCCAGGCGGACAACCTGACCCTGAAGGGGCTTTTCTTTGACGGATTGCAGTTGATTCATCAACTGGACGCGGCGGAGCTGATGGTTTCTCGCCGCTTCCGGGCGATGCGCCTCCAGCATGACGCTGGCAAGAACTGATGCCGTGGTGGAAGAAGACCGGACCTCCTGGCTGGTCTTCAACCTGGGCCCGAACCAGTTGGCGGTGGAGTTAGGCCGGGTGGTAGCCATACAAGAAGGCCGGGACATCTTCCCGGTCCCTCTGGTCAGCCCCCGGGTCCTGGGCGTGACCTACTGGCGGGACCAGGCCTTGCCGGTGTTGAAGCCTGAGGTTTTGAGCCAGGCCTTGGGCCAGGATTTCGAGGGAACCCCGGGCCGGCCGCAATTGCTGGGCGTGTTGGAATGGGAAGGCGATCACCTGGGGATATTGTTTGATCGGATTGAACGGGTGGTCAGTGGGGCAGAGATCGAGGAGACGGGGGGAGAGAGAATACCGACACCGCGGGGCGATCTGGTTGTGCCTTGGGGCCGCTATCGCCGGAGGGCGTTGTATCGGCTGAATCTGGAGCGGATTCTGGAACAGGTTCGGGAGGGCGGATAACCCGCAGGGCCGAGGAGGACGGTTGATGGCAAAAAAGATACTGCTGGCTGATGACAGTATAACCATCCAGAAGGTGGTGCGGATCACCCTGGCCGACGGCGACTACGAACTGATCCCGGTGGACAACGGGGACGATGCCCTGGTCAAGATCCAGGAGATCCGGCCCGACCTGATCCTGGCCGACGTGGTCATGCCCGGTAAAGACGGCTACCAGGTCTGCCAGGCGGTCAAGAGCGATCCTCAGCTCCAGCACATCCCGGTGGTGCTTCTGGCCGGAAGCTTCGAGGGCTTTGACGAGATGAAAGGCGCCCAGATCGGCGCGGATGGTTACATCATCAAGCCCTTCGAGTCGCAGACCCTGGTGAGCAAGGTGGAAGAACTCCTGGCCCGGGGCCCGGTCGCGCCTTTGCCGGCGGCTGCCGCGGCCGCACCGGCCCCGCCGGCTCCCGAAGAAGAAATTCCTCTGACCACGGACTTCGAGCCTTCCCAGGAAGCTCCGGCCGGAGAAGACCTCTGGGCGGAATCTCCCACGGCCCAGGCGCCCGCCGAGGAAGATATCTTCGCCGAGCCGGAACTGCCGCCTCCTCCGGAGCCGGAACCCCCGGCCGCGGCCGAGCCGACCTTGCCCGGCGGACCGGCCGAACCGGAATGGCCTGAACCGGAGCCAGCGGCCGCGGAACCCGCGGGCGAATGGCTGGACGGAGAGGAGCCGATCTATCCACAACCGGAATGGCACGCCGAGGAAGCGGCGCCGGCGGAAGAGGAAATTCCCTTGGCCGATACCACGCCGTATCAGGCGGAGGGGTATGCGGTGGAAGGGGAGCCGTATGCTGAAGCAGTGCCGGCGGAGATGGAGGTGCAAAGCCCGGCGGAGGCCGTCATGGAGGCGTTTCCCTATGCGGAAACCGCGGAAGGGGAAATAATGGAAGCGGCGCCGGACGAAGAGGAGATCCCGGTGGCCGAGGCTTATGCCGAGACCGGCGAGGAATACGCTCCGCCGGCCGAAGCCTACGTGCCCGAGGCGGAAACTATGGCCTATGCCGAAACCGTAGCCGAGTATGCGGAGCCGGCCGAAGAATATGCCGAGGCCGTGCCGGCCGAACCGGAGGCGTTGCCGGCGGACTGGGGCCAGGCGGCGCCGGTCATGGCCCAGGCGGCGGATGAGATTGCGACCGCGGCCGCGAGCGGAATGAGCAAGGAGGAGTTGTTGAGCGTGGTGCGGGACACCGTGGAACGGGTGGTGTGGGAGGTGGTGCCGCAACTGGCCGAGGCGATCATCGAGGAGCGCATCCGGCAATTGGAAATGCAAAAGGCCTGAGGGCCGGTCTCCTGCCGCCCGTCCCGGCCAGTCATTTAGCTGACCTTGAATTAAAGGGGATTAGCCTGGGTTAATCCCCTTTTGCATAACGAGCGGTCACCGTCGAGGGTGAGGATTGAATTTGAAAAAGGAGTTAGGCAAAAATTTCGAGCACCGCGCCGCGGAGGCGCGCTGGTATCCGTGGTGGGAGGAGCAGGGCTTTTTCCGAGCCGGACAGTCGCCGGGCAAGCTGAGTTACTGCATCGTGATCCCGCCGCCCAACGTGACCGGGGTGTTGCACCTGGGGCACGCGCTCAACAACACCTTGCAGGACATCTTGATCCGGTATCAGCGGATGCAAGGGAAGAACGTGCTCTGGCAGCCGGGGACCGACCATGCCGGGATCGCTACCCAATACGTGGTGGACCGCGAGCTGCGCAAAGAGGGCCTTTCCCGGGAAAAGCTGGGCCGGGAGCAGTTCATCGCGCGGGTCTGGCAGTGGAAAGAGGAGAAGGGCGACGCGATCATCCAGCAGCTCAAGCGGCTGGGCGCGTCCTGCGACTGGAACCGCACCCGCTTCACCATGGACGAGGGCCTGTCCCGCTCGGTGCGCGAGGTGTTCGTGCGGCTTTACCAAGAAGGGCTGATCTACCGGGGCGAATACATGGTCAACTGGTGTCCGAGCTGCGGCACCGCGCTCAGCCAGTTGGAGGTCGAGCTTTCCGAGACCGACGAGCAGGGGAACCTGTGGCACATCCGCTACCCCCTGGCGGAAGGGCCGGGCCGCCTGACCGTGGCTACCACCCGGCCCGAGACCATGCTCGGGGACACCGCGGTGGCGGTGCACCCGGAGGACGAGCGCTTCTACGGCCTGGTCGGGAAGGTGGTCCGGCTGCCCTGCACCGAGCGGGTCATCCCCATCATCGCCGACAGCTACGTGGACCGGGAGTTCGGCACCGGCGCGCTCAAGATCACGCCCGGCCATGACTTCAACGACTTCGAGATCGGCCAGCGCCATCATTTGCCCCGGCCGCAGGTGATTGACCGGCAGGGCCGGATGACCGGCGGGGTGGGCAAATACGAGGGCCTGGACCGGTTCGAGTGCCGCGCCGAGATCGTGAAAGACCTGGACGCCGAGGGGCTTTTGGAAAAAGTGGAGCCTTATCCGGTGCGGCCGGGCCGCTGCTACCGCTGCCACACCATTGTCGAGCCGACCGTGTCCAAGCAATGGTTCGTGAAATCCAAGCCCTTGGCCGAGCCGGCCATGGCCGCGGTGCGCCAGGGCAAGAGCAAGATCATCCCGGAGGCGGAAGAGAAAAAATATTTCCACTGGATGGAGAACATCAAGGACTGGTGCATCTCGCGCCAGATCTGGTGGGGGCACCAGATCCCGGCCTGGCACTGCTCGAAGTGCGGCCGGATCACGGTGGACCGGCAAGACCCGAGTGCCTGCGGCCATTGCGGGTCCCAAGAGATCGAGCGCGACCCGGACGTGCTCGACACCTGGTTCTCCTCCGCGCTCTGGCCCTTCTCCACCCTGGGCTGGCCGGAGCAGACGCCCGCGCTCCAGCGCTACTATCCCAACACCGCCATGATCACCGGCTTCGACATCCTTTACTTCTGGGTGGCCCGGATGATGATGATGGGCCTCAAGATCATGGGGGAGGTCCCCTTCACCGACATTTATCTCCACGGCTTGCTCCGCGACGAGGAAGGCATCAAGTTTTCCAAGACCAAGGGCAATGCCATTGACCCGCTTCAGATGATTGATACCCTGGGCGCGGACGCGCTCCGCTTCACCCTGGCGCTCTACACCCTGACCGGCAAGGACGTGCGCCTCTCGGAAAAGCGGATCGAGGACAACAAGAAGTTCATCAACAAGCTCTGGAACGCGGCCAAGTTCGCCCTCTCCAACCTCCAGGACTTTGACCCGGCCGTGAAAATGCCGGCCGAGTATTCGGAAGCCGACCGCTGGATCCAGAGCCGGTTAGAGCACGCCATCCGCGAGATCCGGGACTATTTGGACCACTACCGCTTCAGCGAGGCGGCCGGCGCGCTCTACCATTTTATCTGGGACGAGTTCTGCGACTGGTATATCGAGTGGTCCAAGCCCGCGCTTTACCAGCCCCAAAGCCCGGCCGGCCGGCGGGGAGCGCAGGCCACCGTCCTGGGAGTTTTAGAGACCATGCTCCGGCTCCTGCATCCGTTCATGCCCTTCGTGACCGAGGAGATCTGGCAGGCGCTGCCCGGGACCGAGGGGAGCATCATGAAGGCGGCCTTTCCCGAGGCCGACCCGGAGAAGCGCGACGCGACCGCGGAAGCAGAGATGGGGAAGGTGCAGGAGGTGGTGACCGCGATCCGCAACCTCCGGGGCGAGAACCTGGTCCCGGTGGGGACCAAGGCTAAGGTGACCCTGCTCGCGCCGGACGCCGCCACCGCCCGCTTTTTTGAGAGCCGCCGGACCTACCTGCTTTCCCCGCCGCAAGTTAATGTGAGCGAGCTTATGATTCTGGCGGGGGCCAAAAAGGACCTGGACGTGGTCAGCAGCCCGGCGGCCGGGGTCGAGGTCTGCCTGCACGTGGCCGGGCTGGTCAACTACCAGGAAGAGGAGCGGAGGTTGCTCAAGGAGATCGGGAAGGTGGAGCTGGAGCTGGAAAAGGTGGAGAAGAAGCTCGGCAACCCCGGCTTCCGCGACAAAGCGCCGGAGGAGATCGTGGCCAAGCAGGAACAGATCCGGGCCGAGCTCAAGGAGCGGCAGGCGATCCTGGAGGCCAACCTCGAGCGAGTGCAGAAGCTCTTGAAACGCTAATCCAGATTCTCTAATTGAGCAGGGGCATGGCATGCCCTGCCCCTACTTTTTTTCATTCCTCAGTTAGCGGGCCGGATACTTTTGCAGTTCCTTGGGCACATACCAGTCCTCGAACTTGAAACAGGGGCGGAGGGGATAGGTGAGCACGTTGTGGAAACGCTTATCCATCACCGAGAGCCACTTGGGGGCGAAAAGGAAGGTATAGGGCTGTTCCTGGTGGAGGATGCGGTGGACCTGGCGGGCATACTCGATCCGCTTCGGCTTGTCGAACTCCCGGCGGTTGAGCTCGATCAGTTTATCCACTTCCGCATTCTTAAAGCCGACGTGGTTGGAGCTGCCCTTGATATCGGCCTGGGAAGAGTCCCAGAGCTGGTAAAAGTCAGGGTTGGCGTCGAGCGCCCAGGCCAGGGTGCAGGCGTCGAACTTCCATTCTTGAATATTTTCCAGGAAGACCGCCCACTCCAACTGCCGGATGGTCATGTCCACCCCGATCTTCTTCAGGTCTTCCTTGAAGATGGTGGCGATCATCTCCGCGGTGGTGCTGCCCGAAGAATACAAGAATTCAAAGCGGAAGGGCTTGCCGTCCCGGTCGCGCCAGCCGTCCTGGTCGTGATCGCTCCAGCCGGCCTGGTCGAGCAGTTGCTTGGCCCGCTCCGGGTCATAGGGCCAGGGTTTGATCGTCTGATCGTAATAAGGGGTCTTGACGTAGGAATTGCCGCTGATCACCGAGCCCATACAGGAGTGGACCGTTTTCAAGATCGCTTCGCGGTTCAGGGCCAGGGTCATGGCCAGGCGGACGCGGCGGTCGTCAAAGGGCGGCTGGCGCAGGTTCCAGCCGATGTAGTTGAAGTAAGGATAATCGTAATAGAGCTTATGGGCGTGGGTGAGGAAGCTCGGGGAATTGGTCTGCTCCTTCCACTGGATGGCGGTGAGGCGCTCCAGGAAATCAATCCCGCCCTGCTTGAAGACTTGGAGCGCCACGGTGTCGTCAATAATGATCTTGAACACGATCCGATCCAGGTGGGGCTGAGTTCCCCAATAGTCGGGGTTGCGCTCGATCACGATCTCCTGGCCGGTCTTCCATTCCTTGAACCGGTAAGGCCCGGTGAAGATCGGGCGCCGGCCAAAAGGATGGGAGTTAAAGTCAGCGCCGTTGTCCAGGATGTGCTTGGGCACAATGTACATTCCGCCAGAAAATTCCAGGGCCTTGAAATAGGGTTTCTTCCAGCGGAATTGGACCGTGTAATCATCGAGCGCAGTGACTGATTCGCAATCGGTGTAATAGGTGCGAAGCGGAGCCGCGTCCACCTTGGGGTCCAGGATCCGCTGGAAGGAATAGACCACGTCCTTTGCGGTCAAGGGCACCCGGTCGTGCCATTTCACGTCATGGCGCAGCCAGAAGGTGAAAGTGAGCTTGTCCTCCGAGACCTCCCAGCGCTCGGCCAGCTTGGGCTTGAACTCCTGAGTCCCAATGTCCTGGTCGAGCAGCGTCTCCTGCATAAAACTGTTAATGATTTGCTCATAGTTATCCGTGGCGATGAGCGGATTCAGGGTCGCCGGTTCCGCCTCGAACCGATAAATCAGCCAGTCGCCATCCTCAGGCTTTTCTCCGGCCGGCGCCGGCAGCGAGTTCACTGCGGGGCGGAAATCAACCTGGCCGCATCCTGGCTCGGCGCCGGCCGGGGCGGGAGACTCGGGCCGGCGGGTGCAGGATAAGAACCCGATGGCCAGCAGCAGCAAAAGCAAGAAAGGACGCACAAGTGAGTCGCCCGCGTTCCAGAACGGCTTGTGCAAGTAACGACGGCTCATGGACATTGCGAGTTTTCGAGCTTGTCCGTGATTTTCTCGGCCAGACCCTGACGCGGGTTTTCTTTCAGAGCTTCGAGCGCCTGGTGGTAGTATTCCACCGCTTTTTTCTTTCGGCCCTGAGCGCAGTAGGCATCGCCGAGGTGGGCGGAGATCTCGGGATCATCCGTGATTTTCTCGATCGCCTGGTTGAGCCACTTCAAGGCCTCGGCATACTGGCGGCGCTGGAAAAAGACCCAGCCCAGGCTGTCAATGATGGCGCCGTTGTCCGGCTCCAGCTCCAGAGCATGGCGAATGAGCTTTTCCGCCTCGTCCAGCCGGATGCCGCGGTCGGCCCAGGAATAGCCGATGAAATTGAGGGCGCGGGCGCTCTTCGGGTTTTGGGCGAGGATCTTTCCCATCTGGGCCACGGCCAGGTCGTGGTCGCCCATCAGGTCGTAGAGGGCGCCCACCTGGTAAAGGAGGTCTTCATCGTGGGGGTTGTTTTCCAGGCCTTGCATGAGCACGCCCAGGGCCAGGTCCAGCTTCCCGGACTCCTGGTAGAGCGCGGCCCGATCCAGGTAGTAGGGGATAACCTTGGGCATATTCTGGTTCAGGTCCTTCAAGTATTGCAGGGCCCGGTCGCCCTCCCCTTCTTCCTGGTAACTCCAGGCGATGCGCCGTTGCGCGTCCGCATAGCGCGGCGAATCCTGGGGGATTTTCTCGAACCAGCTCCGGGCCGCGGCCGGCTGCTTTTCCATTTGGGCCACCACTCCGAGGTAAAAAGGAGCGTCGGGGTTCTTCGCGTCGCGGGCCAGGAGCTCGGTGAACTCGGCCCGGGCCGCGGCATAGTTCTGGCGGAGCATCTCGATGTAGCCGCTCTGCAACCACCACTCCGCCATGCTCTCGTCCTCGGCCTTGCCCTGGGCCAACACGGCCAGGGCCTGGTCCCAGCGCTCGAGCTCGATCAAGGTCGAGGCCAAGACGCTGCGGGAATCATTGTCGCCAGGATAGTAAGCAAGCAGGCGGGAATAGGCCTGGATGCCCTTATCCTTGTCCCCGGCCAGCATGTAGCTCTGGGCCAGCTCCTGCAGGGAATAGTAATACCCCGGTTGGAGCCGCAGCGCTTCCTCATATTCCGGCGCCGCCTCCTGATACTGGCCGAGCCGGAAAAAGATCTGGCCCAAAAAATAATGCCCGTCCGCGGAGTTGGGTTGCCGCTTCAGGAAGCTCTGCATGGTCTCGACTGCGGGACCGGGCAGGCCTGAATTCAGGTAAGCCATGGCCAGGTGCATATTGGTATCCGGGTTGTTCGGGTCGAGCTTCAGCGCGGACTGAAGCAGGGAAAGGGCCTCCGGCACACGGTTGCTGTTCAGGAAGATCATGGCTAAAAGGTTGAACGGCTCCGCCGATTCCGGGGCCAACTGGCGGGCGGCTTCGGCTTCGCTCTCCGCCTGGGCGATCTTGCCGTCCTGCAAATACAGGCCGGCCAGCTTGAGATGGAGGTAGGCCGATCCCGGGTCAAAACTGAGGGCTTTCTCCAGCTCGGCGATGGCCCCCTCCCGGTCGCCGGAATTTTGTTTGAGCTCGCCGGCCGAAAAGTGGTAAAGCGCCTGGCCCTCGGGCGAGAGGCCCTCGCCGGAGGGGATTTCGGGAGTGGAGGAGGAGCTGCGCTTCCAGTTTTTTGAAGCTTGGCAGGCGGCCAGGCCGAGCGAGAGCAAAAGGCAAGTGAGGCCCAGCCCGCGGACCAGCCGGCGACGCTTCATAATCGGAATGGTAACACACGCCTCTCGGCCGGTCAAACCCAGGCGGCTAGTGCTCCGTCCATTTTGTAATGATGAATAGAACGGTCTGATGCTGGGGTAGAGGCGATCCTGGTGATCGCCCCTTCGATCTTGGGCGAATACGAGATTCGCCCCGACCAACCTATCTATCAAAACCAAAGGGACGGAGCACTAGCCGGAGGAATCGGTCGGGTTTCGCTTTTGCATATGCTCGCTGACCTTGCGGAGGATGGCGGCCGGCCCCTGAATCTTGGGCAGGAAGTCATCGGCCAGGACCCGCTGGGCCATTTGGCGGAGTTCATCCTCGGACTTGTTGGAGAACAGAATAATCTGCGGCCGGCTCTTGACCCCCTGGCGCAAAAGCCGGATGAACTTGTCGCCGGTGAGCGTCGGCATCATCACGTCCAGCAGCACCACGTCGGGCGAAAACTCGTTGATGGCGGAAGTGGTCCCGATCACCCGGGTGGTGGTCTGGACCTCGTAGCCGGCTTTTTCCAGGATGCGCTGGCCCAAACGCAAAGCGTTCTCATCGTCGTCAATGATAAAGACTTTTCCCAGACTCATGCGCTCCTCCCTTTTTCCCGGAGCAGGAGCTTGACCTGGTCCAGGAATTGTTTGGGACTGAAGGGTTTGGCGATAAAGATATTGGCTCCCGCCTGGAGGCAGCGGTCGGTTTCCTTGCGCTTGTCCGCCGCGCTCATCATGACAATGATCAATCCCTGGAAGCGGGGGTCGGCGCGCACCCGGCGACAGACCTCGACCCCGTCAAAATCTCCGGGCATCCAGATATCCAGCACCATCAGTTCCGGGTGAAAGTCCTGGATCACTTCCAAGGCCTGGTCCCCGTTCTCGGCGTGGGCGGTGACAAAGCCGGCCCGGGACAGGGTCCGATCCAGCACGACCCGGAACAGGCGGTCGTCGTCCACGATCAGGGCGCGGCGCCGGTTCATACCCGCTTCGCCTGGGGCAGAATGAAATAAAAGGTGCAGCCGTGACCGAGACCCGCGCTGGAAAAGCCGATGGTGCCGCCGTGACCGTCCTCGATGATCAACTTGGCAATGGGCATGCCCAGACCCGCGCCTACCGAATGCTTGCGCACGTCCTCGATCTGCTCGAACTTGCTGAACACCTTGGCCGCGTTCTCCGGCGCGATCCCGATCCCCTCGTCCACGACCTCCACCCGGGCCCCGCCGGCCTCGGCCTTGGTCACCGCCCGGATCCGGCGCTCCTCGGGACTGTATTTGCTGGCGTTGGTCACCATGTTCACCACCACCTGCTGAATCCGGTCCGGGTCAAACTGAAGCTCCGGGAGCCGCGGGTCCAGCTTCACTTCCAGGCGCTGGCGCTTGGCCTGGATGTCGCTCGAGCAGGCCTGCACCGCGGTTTCCACCACCCGGTTGAGTTGATAGAGCACATAATGATAGACCAGCTTGCCCGCCTCCATCCGGCTCAGATCCAGGATGTCATTGACCAGCCGGGCCAGGCGCTGGCTCTCCTGGTGGATGATCCGGCTGAACTGTTTCACCTCCCCCGTCGGAAGCGCATCCTCGGTCAGGAACTCGGCATACCCGAGAATATTGGACAGGGGCGCGCGCAGCTCGTGGCCGACCAGGCCCATCAGGTCGTCCTTCAGCCCGTCCACCTTCTGCAGCTCCTGGTAAGCCAGCTCCAGCTCCCGGTTCTTGCGGGCCAGCTCCCGCACCAACTTATTCTGGCGCAGGTCCCGGATCACCGCCACCACTCCCAGGAGTTCGTTGCTCGCGCTCCGGATGACCGACCCGGAAAAGCTGACCGGGATCTTTTCCCCGGCTTTGTTCAACACCTTGAGATCCACTTCTCGGACTTTGCCGAATTTCATGATCCGGGCGAAACGGGCCGAGGATTTGGCCACTTCCTCCGTCGTGGCCCCAAAGACAATGCCTACCGGCATGCCCACCACTTCAAACCGGCGCCGGCCCAACAGCTCCAGCAAGCCGTCGTTGACCTGGATGATGCGCCCCTCCACGCTGACGATCAAGACCGCGTCCAACAGGCTCTCGATCACGCCCGAGGCGGTGGCCAGAAACCGGTCCAGTTCGTCGGCCTGATCCCGGTCCAGGAACTGGGCCGGGTCAAAGTCCCGGAAGAACAAGAGCAAGGAGCGGACCTCGCCGTTTTCACGGACCGGCTCGATCTGCACTTCCACCGGGATGATGCGACCCCCCGCGTCCAGCAGACGGAAAACCCCCCGGGAGTTCTCCTGGGTCTGATTGAGGTGCTTGCGGAAGAACTGGCGGAATTCGACCAGATCCTCGGGATGGATGATCGTCTCGATTTCCGGAGGAGGTTGTGTACCTTCCCTCCAGCCGATCAGTTCCTGAAAGGCCGGGGTAAAAGCGAGGGGTTGACCTTGACGGCCAACCCGGCAGAGGCTAAGAATCCGCGAGTCCCACAGAATGTCGGAAACAGCGCTTATATTAGCTCCTGCCTTGGCTCTGGGTTCAGGCTCTGGCATTCAAGTCCCCTTGTGCGCTTTATTTTATACGTTTTTTTGAAACCATGTCAAGAGCGGGCTGACCGCGACTGCTTCGGCCTCCCGCCGGCACGGTCGTTCACCCGGGCGGTGCAGGCTCTTGCCGAGGGTCTCTGGTAATCAGTTCCCTGCCTAAAATAATTATCAGGGATGAAATTTGACCAAGGGCTTTACAACTCTTGATCCCAATGGTATATAGTTAGGGCCAGAGCGACGCGGTAACGACCAGGGGTTAATGGATCTTTAGATCTCGGTTTCATTTTTTTCTTGACAACCCCCGCCCTCTTTGTGTATAAAGAAACGCCACGTCGTAACGAACTCTGGACTAATCCTCAGCGGTTGTGAGTGAGAATCCATGTTACTTGATTACATTCCGGTCTTAGCGTTGATGGCCGCGGCCGCGGGGCTGGCGCTCGCCTTCACCCTCATGTCCGAGTTGCTCGGGCCCAAGCGCCGCTCGGCCGAAAAGCAGATGCCCTTCGAGTGCGGCAACCCGAGCTCGGGCAATCCCAAACGCCGCTTCTCGGTCAAGTTCTACCCCCTGGCCGTGCTTTTCCTGCTCCTCGATATCGAGGCCGTCTTCCTCTACCCCTGGGCCACCATTTACCGTGAGCTGAGCCAGGGCAAGGGCTGGATGATGCTCTTCGGTTTTGCCGAGATGGGGCTTTTCATCGCGCTGTTGGCCCTGGCCCTCTTCTACGCCTGGAAAAAAGGAGCCTTGGAATGGGACTAGAAGAAAAACTCGGCTCCGGCTTCCTGGCCACCAAGCTCGAGTTCTTCGTCAACTGGGCGCGCAAGTTCTCGCTCTTCCAGTATCCCTTTATCACCGCCTGCTGCGGCATGGAATTCATGAGCACCATGTGCGCGCACTACGACCTGGCCCGCTTCGGCGCCGAATTTCCCCGCTTCACCCCCCGGCAGGCCGACTTCCTGATCGTGGTCGGCACCATCTCCCATAAACTGGCCCCGGTGCTGCGCCGGGTTTACGAGCAGATGTGCGAGCCCAAGTGGGTGATCGCCTTCGGCGGCTGCGCCTCCTGCGGCGGGCCTTACGATAACTATGCCACCCTGCAGGGGGTGGACCGGATCATCCCGGTGGACGTGTATATCCCGGGTTGCCCGCCCCGGCCGGAGATGGTGCTGGACGGGTTGATCCGGCTGCAGGAAAAGATCCAGAAGTCGAAGCTCGGCGACGACAGCCGGCAGCGGCAATACGAAGAAGCCTTGGCCCAGGCGATCCGGGAATGGAAAGGGCCGAAAGTGGAGGTTCCCAATCTTCGTCCGGGGTGGTAGGGTCGAGGGAAGGGTTTTAATTTTGAGCAAGGAAGCTCTGGATAAGCTATTAAATAAAGTGATCTCAAGTGGTGGCCGGCCATGAGCGTCAAAGCCGTTGAGATGGTGCGGAAAATTCGGGATCAAATTTACGAGGAGATCAAAGACCTCTCGGTAGAAGAACAGATGGAGTTTTATCGAAAGGGGTCAGAAGAACTCCAAAAATTATTGAAAAAAAAAGGGATGGCTGAAGAAGCCAGCAAAAAGACGTCCCAAGAAGATGGAAAACAAAAAAGCGAAATCAGCGCGCGCGAGCGAAAAGCGCCATGAGCAAAGAAGTTCTCGATAAGTTGTTGGCGAAGTTCCCGGACGCGGTGGTGAGCCACCACGCTCACCACGGCGACGAGACCGCCTTGATCAAGCGCGAGCGCCTGCTCGAGGTGATGCGCTGGCTGCGGGACGAGTGCGCCTTGGAGATGCTGATGGACCTGACCGCGGTGGACTACTTGGGGGAGACCCCCCGTTTTGAGGTGGTCTATCACTTGAAGAGCCTGTCCAAAAACTACCGGCTCCGGGTCAAGGCGCGGGTGCCGGAAGACGACCCGACCCTTGCTTCGCTAACCCCGCTCTGGAAAGGGGCCAACTGGTTCGAGCGCGAATGCCACGAGTTTTACGGGATCCGGTTCCAGGGGCATCCGGACCTGCGGCCGTTGCTGTTGTATCCCGAGTTCAAGGGTTATCCGTTGCGCAAAGATTATCCGCTCGACGGCCGCCAGCCCCGGCTCCCGCTGATTGCGCCGGAAGGGAAGCGGTTTCCGCGGGCGCTGGACGAGACCGGCCACGAAGGGGAAAAGCTGCCCGAGGACAGCCATGAGCATGGGGAATTTTAAGAGGAGTATGTAGTATGTCGTAGGTCGTATGCAGGGGAAGAAAAAATCCCCGACCTACGACCTACGACCTACGACCTACGATAAATGGCAGATACCAGCCAAGACCTGCACACGGAAGTGATGGACATCATCCTGGGGCCCAGCCACCCGGCGACCCACGGGACCATCCGCCTGAACGTCAAGCTCGACGGGGAGACCCTGGTCGAGGTGGACGTGGAGCCGGGGTTCCTCCACCGGGGCTTCGAGAAGGAGTGCGAGGACCACAAGTGGAACCAGTGCGTGATCTTCACCGACCGGCTCAACTACGTCTCGCCCATCATCAACAACGTCGGCTTTGCCATGGCCGTGGAAAAGCTCTGCGGGATCGGTGATCAGATCCCGCTCCGCGGCCAATACCTGCGGGTGATCCTGTCCGAGATGTGCCGGATCACCGACCACCTCACCTGCCTGGCCGCGGTCACCATGGAGCTCGGGGCCTTCACCGCCTTCCTCTATTTCATCAAGGCCCGCGAATGGTTCTACGAGCTGCTCGAGAGCATAACCGGCGCCCGGGTCACTTACTCCTGGACCCGGATCGGCGGCGTGCGCGCCGACATCCCGGACGGCTTTGCCGACAAGACCAAGGTGGCGCTGAGCCGGACCCGGGAGGTGTTGGCCGAGATCCACCGGCTCTTCACCAACAACCGGATCTTCCTGGACCGGACCGTGGACATCGGGGTGATCTCCCGCGAAGACGCCGTCTCCTACGGGATCACCGGGCCCTGGCTGCGCTCGACCGGAGTGGCCTACGACGTGCGCAAGTCGCACCCTTACCTGGTTTACGGCGAGCTCGACTTCGAGATCCCCATTGCCTCGAACGGCGACAACTACGACCGCTACCTGATCCGCATGCGGGAGATGGAGCAGAGCATCCGCATCATCGAGCAGGCCCTGGCCAAGCTCCCGGGCGGGCCGGTCAGCGTCCCGGACCACCGTTACACCTACCCGGACAAGCAGTTGGTCTATACCAACATCGAAGCGCTCATCAACCAGTTCAAGCTGGTTTACGAGGAGCTCCGGCCGCCGGCGGGCGAGGCCTATGCCTACGTCGAGGGCGGCAACGGCGAGCTTGGCTTTTACGTGGTCAGCAACGGCGCCAACAAGCCCTGGAAGTGCCGGGTGCATCCGCCCTGCTTCCCGATCATGGCGGCGCTGGGCCAGGTCTTGAAGGGCTACATGCTGGCCGACATCATCCCGACCTTCGGGTCGGTCAACATGATCGGCGGGGAAATGGATAGATAAGAAGTAGGAGCATGGCATGCCATGCCCCTACCCCGTGAACGTGAACCTGAACGTGAACGAATAAGCAATGGCAATGCAGTTTTCAGAACCCACGATGAAGCGCCTGGATGAGCTCTTGAAGCTCTACCCGGAGAAGCGGGCCGCGCTTTTGCCCGCGCTCTGGCTGGCGCAGAAAGAGTTCGGCTACCTGAGCCAGGAGGCCATGGCATATGTGGCCGGCCGGCTCGGGCTAACCCCCGCTTATGTTTACGGAGTGTCCACCTTCTACTCCATGTATAACAAGGAGCCGGTGGGCAAATACCTGATCCAGGTCTGCACCAACCTGCCTTGCGCCTTGATGGGCGCCGAGCACGTGGTGGATTACCTGACCCAAAAGCTGGGGATCAAGGCGGGCGAGACCACCCCGGACCAGAAGTTCACGCTTTTGCGGGTGGAGTGCCTGGGCGCTTGCGGCGTCGCGCCCATGATGCAGGTCAACGACACCTACTATGAAAACTTGACGCGGGAGAGAATAGACAAGATTCTCTCGGAATTGAAGTAGACTTAAAGGGCACAGGTTGAAAACCTGTGCCTCTGCAAATCAGAATGCCGGAAGAAGCGAAAATCTTGACGCGCAACTGGGGCAAGCCCAACTCCCATACGCTGGAGGTCTATCTCCAGTCCGGGGGTTACGAGGCGGCCAAGAAGGCGCTGCAGATGGAGCCGGCCCAGGTCAGCCAGGTCGTGCTCGACTCCGGGTTGCGCGGCCGCGGCGGCGCCGGGTTCCCCACCGGCCGCAAGTGGACCTTCATGCCCAAGGACGAGAGGCCCCGCTACCTTTGCATCAACGCCGACGAGGGCGAGCCGGGCACTTTCAAGGACCGCGACATCATGCGCTTCGATCCGCATATGCTGATCGAGGGCGCCATCATCGCCAGTTGGGCCATGGGCATCAAGACCGCTTACATCTATGTCCGCGGCGAGTTCGTGGAGCCGGCCGACCGCTGCGAGACCGCGATCCAGGAGGCTTCTGCCAAGGGTTTCCTGGGCCAAAACATTTTCGGCACCAACTACAGCCTGGACGTGGCGGTGCACCGGGGCGCGGGCGCTTACATCTGCGGGGAAGAGACCTCGCTGATGAGCTCGCTCGAAGGCCGGCGCGGCTACCCCAAGATCCGGCCTCCCTTCCCGCCCCAGCGCGGGCTTTTCGGCATGCCCACCACCATCAACAACGTGGAGTCCATCGCCGCGGTGCCTTACATTATCGCCAACGGGCCCCAGGCCTACCGGCAGTTCGGGACCGAGAAAAGCCCGGGCACCAAGCTTTTCAGCATCTCCGGGCACGTGCGCAAGCCCGGGGTTTACGAGGTTCCGCTGGGGATGCCGCTGATGCAGTTCCTCCGGGAGAAGGCCGGCGGCATGCTCCACGACCTCAAGCTCAAGGCGGTGATCCCGGGCGGGTCCTCCACCCCGATCCTGACCGCGGCCGAGGCGGAAACGGTCAACCTGGACTATGAGTCGCTGGCCGCGGCCAAGACCATGCTCGGCTCCGGGGCCGTCATCGTGATCGGCGAGGGGACCTGCATGGTCAAGGCGCTCGAGATCCTGGCCCACTTCTATTCGCACGAGTCGTGCAGCCAGTGCACGCCCTGCCGCGAGGGCACCGGCTGGATGTTGCAGATCCTGCACCGGCTCCACGCCGGCCACGGCAAGATGGAAGACATTGACCTCCTGGTCAGCCTGGCCGACGGCATGATGGGCCGGACCATCTGCCCCCTGGCCGACGCCGCGGCCATGCCGGTGCAGAGTTTTGTCAAGAAGTTCCGGGCGGAGTTCGAGGAGCACGTGAGCAAAAAGAAGTGCCCCTATCCGGACCCGTTCCCGGTTAAATGGTAATTGAACCCACCCTTCGCAGACGAAGGGCGGGCTACAAATAGGAAGATGCCGAAGCTAACGATCAACGGTCAAGAGTTCGAGGTCGCCGCGGGCCAGAGTGTGCTCCAGGCGGCCCTGGACAACTCTATCTTCATCCCTCACTTCTGCTTTCACCCGCACCTCCCGATCAGCGGCTGCTGCCGCATGTGCCTGGTCGAGATCGAGGGCATGCCCAAGCAGCAGATCGCCTGCGCCACCACCGTGACCGAGGGGATGAAAGTGCAGACCGAGACCCCGGCGGTGATCCAGTCCCGCCAGACGGTAATGGAGTTCACCCTCAAGAACCACCCGATTGACTGCCCGATCTGCGACAAGGCCGGCGAATGCATCCTCCAGGACTTCTACATGCGCTTCGACGGCCGGCCCTCGCGGCTCTCCCCGGAAGACATCAAGGTGCGCAAGGGCAAGGCCCTGATCCTGGGCCCCACCCTGGTGCTGGACCAGGAGCGCTGCATCCTCTGCGACCGCTGCGTGCGCTTCATGCGGGAGGTGGCCCAGGACGAGTGCATCACCTTTGCCCAGCGCCACGACCGCGCGGTTATCACCACTTTTCCCGGCCAGGAAATCAACAACCCTTACTCCCTCTGCATCAGCGACATCTGCCCGGTCGGCGCCTGGACCAGCCGCGACTTCCGCTTCAAAAAGCGGGTATGGTTCCTCAAGCGGGCGCCGTCCATCTGCCCCTCCTGCGCCCGCGGCTGCAACATCACCCTTGACCATGCCGACGGGGTGGTTTATCGGATCATGCCCCGCCGCAACGACGCGATTAATCTTTCCTGGGTCTGCGACCCGGGCCGGCTGGCCTATCACGCCCTGGAAGACCGGCGACTGACACAGCCGCTGATCAAGAAAGGCGGCGCCCTGGTCCCGGCCACCTGGGAAGAGGCCCTGGCCGCGGCCGCCAAAGTCTTGAAACCCGCGGGCGGGAAGATGCGGGGCATCCTCTCTGCCAGCGCCACCTGCGAGGAAGGCGAGATGTTCCTCCGCTTCTGCCAAAAAGCGATGTCGGCCCCGGCGCCGGCACTGCTCACTGGCCAGCCCGGCTATGAAGATGCTATCCTGTTCCGGGCGGACAAGAACGCGAACCGCAAGGGACTGGAAGACCTGGGCATCCGCGGCAACCTGGAAGAGGCGGTGGCCCAGGCCGAGGGCTTGCTGGTGCAGGAAGCGATTCCCCTCCATGACGCCGATCTCAAGGGCAAGGCCGCGGTGGTGCTCTCGCCCGCGCATTCCCGGGCGGTGGACCAGGCCCTGGTGGCTCTGCCCTGCGCGGCTTACTCCGAGATCAGCGGCACCTTTGTCAACTTCCAGGGCATCAAGCAAAATTTCCAGCCGGCCCTGCCGCCCAAGGGCCAGGCGCGGCCGGCTTCGGTGATTCTGTCGCAGTTGGCCCGGCAGATGGGCAAGAAGTTGGATTGAAGAAATTGGGGATTTTCGATTTTAGATTTTGGATTAACCGGGAACCGTGATGAACCTGACTTTGGATGAAACCCTGCATCTCCTGATCGCCCTCCTCTGGGTGGGGGTGGTGTTCGGGGCGGTGGCCTCCTTGGCCGGGCTGCTCACCTGGGTGGAGCGAAAGATGAGCGCGGTCATGCAGGACCGGATCGGCCCGAACCGGGCCAACATCCGGCTGATCCGCAACTGGCGCCTGTTCGGGCTCTTCCACATCCTCGCCGATCCCACCAAGATGTTCTTCAAAGAGGATTTCATCCCGGCCGGCGCCAACCGCATCCTGCACACCCTGGCCCCGATCATCTCGCTCACCGTGCCCTTCTCGGTCTTCGCGGTCATCCCCTTTGCCGGCCCGCTCGCGATCCGCTGGAAAGATATTCCGGCCGAGCAAATTCCGGTCCTGGGCCGCTTCTTCCCGGGCGACGCGCTTCACCTCTCCGACTTCCTGGTCACCTTCCAGGTGGCCGACCTCAACGTCGGCATCCTTTTCATCTTCGCCATTTCCTCCCTGGCCATCTACGGCA